>Ga0307517_10001419_pt1 | contig 40304 bp, 45 predicted proteins | sample 23_EM_MG_FD_194515 | JGI IMG/M metagenome (GOLD analysis project Ga0307517, IMG submission 194515) | Populus trichocarpa ectomycorrhiza microbial communities from riparian zone in the Pacific Northwest, United States - 23_EM | ecosystem: Host-associated > Plants > Roots > Unclassified | place...
TTTTGTAGTCTACAGTATATATACAAGGACATGTATCATAGCTACCCATCCGTTTGTCCTCTGAAGAGATCAGGGACAACCGGAAATCATATCTTTTATCTTATCTCGTTGATGTGATCTCGCGAACAAGTACGCTTACCGATTTGATTTCAACACATCCTATTGTAATTAAGTAAATTTAATTGATGCCCCTACTACTGACTTGTTTTTAGGTAAGTAATCTCCCGTGGAAGACGCGGCGCGTTGTTGGCGCGTTGGTGATTCAGACGCGTCTAGACGCGTCCTGTGACGTGACGCCGACCTCTAGCTATATTTAGTACCTCGGACATTTGGACTGTCCGCCGGACACTCGGACGTTCGGATTTCCCATAACTCAGATGTCCTCGCTCTACGACTGGGTTCAGGTCTAAGTTTGGTAATGGGAGTCAGATCTTGAGGGGTGTTAGGGGGAACCGGGACCGCTAATTTCTTCAAGCCGGGGTGACAGAAGCCCGAGGATGATCGACTAACAACAACCGGGGTGCGTATGTTTTGTTCTTATTTCTTCCCTGTGACAATATGTTTTCTCCGAATTTTCCAAAGTCCCCACCACATACTATTTAGTATCCACTATACTATATGAGGAAATCTTATCTTTAAATTTTCTCATACTTAGCACGTCTCTGAGGTTCACAACTTGACAGCGATGAACATGCCACTGCCTATCTGTTGATAGAACATGGTCAGTGTATGTTTTCCGCTGTGGAGACCAGTGTTTAAATAATTCTGTTAGACCTGGATACACAGAAAATGCGAAGTACAGTCTTGATGGAATACAGGCCCCTACGGCTAGTCCAACAATTTTTGAATATGGAGAGGTCCTCTTGCTCGAGAATAGTGAGGGAATGCAAGGCCGTAAGCGTCTTCTCAGTGGCTCACATACATAAATTTCCTACCTTGAGATGTAGAGTGTGCAGCTCCGAACTGCATTCTTGTAATTGCATGTTCGGACAATGACTAAGGTACTCAACCCGACCCAGAAGCGACTTTTTACTGAGACTGGCTTGAATTATTGTTGGATATGTTTACTACCTATGTATCCGAAACAATTAAGTATTCTGTTGCTGATGGATTGCGACTGCCTATATTAGTGAATCCTCCGTCAAGCGCCCACGGAACGCCTCCCATCAATAACGACTAACTCGAGATTGTCTCCGAAATGGTTGCGATGGGAGGTAATGCACTGCTGGATTTTTTTGTCCTGAAGAAGTTCAAGACCGCCTACAACTCTTTAAGTATTGCCGAGCTGACAATGCAGCATGCATTACGCCAACCGTACTCGTCGGCATGCGGCCCACCACTGTATGCTCAATCATTATGCAATCCATTTGGTGAAAATCAGCGCACAAGTGTACTATTTCCCCCCCAAAAAAATGTCCTCACTTACCATGATATTATTGTGATCTTAATATGTTTTTTCCTCAAGCCAAACCAACGATGTCACTAAAAAGTAAACAATAGTTATCGAGGTCACAAACGTCGAGACAGCAAAGGCCAGGTGAAGACCCCCATCACCCAAAGAAGTGATTTCAAAAATAGACCTGGTCCCAGCCGCTAACGGTATAGCTCCTCCCGCAGCCAGCTTGATGATGGGCTCTAGTAAGCCCCTGATACAAATCGATTGTCATTTGTTTATTTGGTCTGTTTCAAGAGACCATCAGACGATGACTTTGACCGTGACTTTGACTCTTGGTGCTTGACGGCACAACACCAGTGCGTGCATGTACTGAGGTCCTTGGTTCCAACATACACCGCACTCGAATCAAAGAGACAAAAGACTCGTTTGAACCAAACCCTTCAAATGCAAATCTCTGACATCCGGGCCTGGTGAGAATTCCGTTGCCAACATGGAGAAAGTTGCTTTATTGACCCAATCAGATCCCATTCAAACAATATGAACCTTTTCCATACTTAGCAACGACCACAAAGACTATTATCGGAAAGGGTTGTGGAGTTGTCCCCATTCCGTTTTATTTCCTCCTTGATCTTATCTTAGCCGCTTTATTGCCCTAGGCTTCAAGCCAGCCATTGTCCCTCGCCAGCACGCAGGTTTCCATTGCTATCGTTTCTTGAATAAGCCTTGTCATAAACCTCGGACAATAATTCCGCGTGGCCAATCATCGTGGTTAGGTTTTGGGCCGTGGCGTTCGTATGCCTTTGGCATCACATACAATGCCTTTGCTTGAGTTATAAGAACTGCCTTCCACTTCCTCGGTCGGCCTGCGTTGTCCTCGCCGTTCTCTTTATGATGGTCTTTCCTCTTTCTCTTCTTCCTCTCGAGCTAGTTCTTGGGATTATTGGACTCGCGACTTCTCCTGACGCAAATACCGTATCTCGCCTCCACATCTACCAAACGGCTAAATCTCTCGCTCTGGTATCTTATGAGCTTCGACAAATCGCCATGGCTCAACTCCTTCATACAGTTATCTTCAACAAGCAGGAAACCATTAACTTATTCCTTCGAACGCTTCAACAACAAGAACACTTCACCGCGACGCACTCTCGTCTAAGCCTCGATTACACCGAGCTTGTACACCGCATCTGGAGTACAGAATGTTACGAGCCCTTCGTTCAACAACCGACTAGTTATTTTCAAGATTACCGCCTTCTTCACGACCTATTCTCGAGAGCTGAATCTCTCGGGTTCCATTTCGGATCTTTGCACTTACTTTACGAAGCGTTGGGCGGAGCTTTCTCGGAGGGTTTAGCGAATTGGAGATGCAGTCGGGTGACTTTTGCTGGGGATGTTATGAGGTGGAATTCGATAACTTCGACTCGCGTTGGGATCTCCTTCCTCCAACGAATCACCCACCTGACGGTATGGGTGCCAAACGACGACATAATGGCACCTCCTTCATGCCCCGGTGCCATTCCAAACTGGGTTCGCAGGGTACCCTTCGAACTCATGCCCAACCTAACCCATTTCGCATTCACACTCGTCAGTTCACCAGGATCGCAGACCGTGCCCCTCCTCGTTTATGCCCTTCCAAATTCACCAAATCAGCGAAAGGAGGGATCAACTCTTTTTCGAACATGGGCGACGAGCCCTGATCCTTTCTCATATGGTTATATGTGTGCTTTGGATGCTGCTCACCCGTCGAACTCACTTTCAATTCCAAACGCACAGTGGGAGTTAGCCTTTTTGCGAGGGTTAACCATATGAAAACCGACGCATACACCCCCCGACCAAGTAACCCATGGGGCGGTTACATGCATGAGAAGCAACACATCCATTTCAACAACCCCAGTTCGCTTTGTTCCCTCCGAAAGCATCCATCGACTTTGAGGCATCAAATACACCCACTGCTATGACAATGTTCGCATCCAAAAAAAAAGCCTTATCCTAACAAGCCGAAATGCGAGCATGTGTTCGTAATCCTCGTATGAATGGTATAATAGATGGAATATAATCGTGCGGGTGGAGATGAATATATTTTATACAATGATACTAGAATGTAAGCATTGCAGATGGATATAAAGAAAAAGCAATAAACGATAAGTTGCGAAAAGAGAGGTTTGTCAGTTTAAACTCTGTTGCTTCATCCACTCTTTGTCGTCTGCGTTGAAGTCGACTCCTTTCTTCCTCCACCACTCCCTGGCAGCATCACCGGGAATAATTGACTCTTCAAGTGCCTCCTCGATATCGCACATCCTGTAGTTGATTGCCAAACCAGATTTATCCCACCACTCGAGTACTTCTGGCCTGTTATGCCGTGTCGCACCAGTGAGGGCCTCTTGATCAAAGACGAGAGATAAGCCGCTGCCCAACCACCACTGCAAAACCTCGACTTTTCCATGACAGCTAGCATGCTGCAGAGCATGTCGATCATATTTTGGGTCCAGTTGCGACCTCGCCCACCACTCTAGCACCTCAACGTGCCCTGCAGTGCTTGCCATATCCATGACTCGTCCGATTTTCAATGGGAGACCGCTGAGTTTGTGCTGTCGTTTCCACCAATCCAGGACCGCAATCTGGTTTTTGGCACTAGCGTACTCGAGCGCAGCTTCCGTATATTCGAACGTATGCCCCCAATTTAGCCACCAATCTAATGCATTGACATGACCGTTCCGTGATGCGCGATCCACCGCTTCCGCTATTGAACTTGGTTTGGGTGGCGGTACAAGATCTGGATGTTGTTCAAACCCATGTTTCCACCATGAAAGTACGTTCAGGCGTCCATGCCGCGATGCTTTGATGGGGATCAAATCGTCTTCAAACACACTGAGAAACATTTTGTGGTGTTGCGAGAGGAAGTATTCGAGAACATTGACGTAGCCAAAGCGAATGATGAGCATGGCGCCAATTTTCGTCAATGCGTTGTCGGCGGAAGGCTTCACCTTCCGAATGGTGGGTAGATGTCCGGTAATAACAGCTCTATCCGTTCGCGTTGCGCGAAGCCAATCCAACGGCTGGGGTAATGACGTCGGTATACCAACGGCATTTGCAACCTCCCAGTCCCCTACATGGTCTATAATATCAATAAGAATTTCGACAGGCAGGTCAGGTGTCATGGGATGTCGATGGCTTGTCGCTATTGTGGGAGAGGAAGTGGAGATCTGGTCATGGACGTTGCTTGGAAAATGATATGTGTGGTAGTCATGGTTGGCCAAGCGAGAGACCAATTCTGCGTAGGTGCCGGAAGTTGGGAGATTTCGAACTTTGAGAAAGAGAACAAGATCGGACCGTGTGAGTCGTTGATAGGCCTTCCGAACTTGTGCCAATGGGGAGAGTTCCTGCTAGTAAAACGTGATTAGGTTGATGAAATTTCAATTAATGCATGAATACTCACTGTCATCTCGGGAGGTATTGGTGGTCACTGTCGTGGTTAACGGCAAGGGACCATGCCTTCGCAAAGCACGTGGGGCCACAGCGACAGCACCCGCTCCGATATTCCATTTTACTTCCACCCAAGGCGCCTTTAGACAGGCCGAGAAGGAAATGTGCTACAAGCTCATATTTATGCAACGCCATTGTATTCCTCCAGTCAGTTGATAATCCGCAGCCTGATCATGTATGCAACCAACTCTTCCCATGAATCCAAATCCACCTCTACAAACTGCTCCTCGTTTCCCTCGAAAGTCGCTTGTATGAAGCATGGCGACGTCGCATTCAGCAACCCAAATTTGCTTTTCATGTACAGCAGCGCATTCTGTCGTTACATTAAGGTCAGGAAGAAACTTGAGCAATCGGGGGAGCGCTGCATACCCTGCCGTTCATGGTTGACATTCTTTGCCTCCCAATGGCCATGATACGATTGGTAAACTCGACCATGATTGGTTTTGTGCTTGGTGCATTGGCGGTGGAGATAAACGCTTGCACGACCTCCCCTATTCCTGCTGCGTATGTATTCGTCGAGTGCACCAGACCAGCGAGGGTTTCTGTGTGCGATGTCACTGGGGAGCCTCTGAAGGACATATCCGTATACGTGGTGTTTGTGAATGAGCTGAAGCTACACTCCGGCGACAGAACGCTCGACTAAATTTGCCTGTCCGAACCTTGTACAACATGTATTTCGACGCTCGCACGCACGCCTCCCTGTCTCCCATTGATCAGCATCATATGGTTTGCAGACGCCTTATCTGGCAGACGCATGCCAAAAATGTTGATTCTGATTTCTATATACTCTTTCCAGGCTTCACAGAGTCGGAAAATTTATGGGTGCGTGATTAATCTCAACATTGAAAGTTACGTTTCGGGATGATGTATGTGATTTTTTTGGGTTTTTGCCTCAGTTTCTTAGCTGATCGTCCCACTCCGGTCCGTCTGCCTAGCAAAAACTTCGGCCTTCATTTTGGAAAGACTACCTCAACGCTGGTGCCTAAATGCCGCGTTATTTAAATTTTAACAAGACACAAGTTTTGGGAAGACATCAGCTCACCGATGTGTTTCAAGAACTGCTGCAAATTCGTCGACAAATCTTCTGATTCACCCAGTTCATAATCCTTATTGAGCCCTTTCGCCGAATCCACTATATCCAGTTGATTGCGGTGTGTTACTCAAGCAGAAACATACTCACGGTCGTATCCAAGGAGACAGCGTGTATTTGGGGGGTAAAGGGGACTCATCTTTCCTTGGGATGTCAGGATTGGGGCCAATGGGTCGCTGAGGTTCGTAATTTGAATGAACGAATTTGCCATTCTCGATTCACTAATCACGGCTTTCAGTCATGAAAGGAGATAATTGAGGATGCACACACGAATTCTGCAGAGACATCCTGATTTCATCTACCTGGCGTTTACTCTCATCCGCTTGCTGCCGCAAAGTATTGGGAAGATGCTCTGTGATTTGGATATCAACCTGCTCTTTCACTTGTCTTGAGACTTCATCACGAATCCAGTCCGGTGCTCTGCTCCTTTTGAAAATGGTCTTTCAGTCTTTTCTTCAACAAAGTCGGTGGTGAGTAACCTACTTCACAGATACGGAGACTTGTTGTGTGATTTCATCTGACAGTTTTAATTTTATTTCGTTGAAAGTACGATCCACGTCGTGCTCTGCGATTTGTTGACTCAGTGCGGGTATCTTGTCCTGGATGCCTTGCTAGTAAACTCGAGGAAATCAACAGGTTTTTTAATTATTCGTGGTGCACTCACAGACCGCGAAGGTAGCCTGGCAAAACTTTCGGTGCTCTCTTCCAAATTCGTAAATCCCCCTTGCCTGCACATCAACTAGTATCAACATCCGCAATGATAGGTTGATTGCCTACAAGTCGTTTAAGATGTTCGACATATTGGCGAAAGCCAACATCATTTCAGACTGACCACCCACATCAGTAGCTCCTGTCAGCAACCTCCCGTTCTGCTCAGGATTTGGGTTCGACATCGACATGAAAGAGTCCTAGAGTTTAGGTTGAGCGAAGTGAGCCTCATGTTTATATCTGGCCTCAAGGTTACCTCATGGCCGCCATTTCAGAATAACGCCTGGGTCAGGTTATATTTAATAAATAAATAAAACCAAAATAGTATGTTCGGACGCTATCTATGCCCGTTTAAAATGAATGCAAGGTTCAATTCTTAGGTATCATTGCATCAGTCCCAGCCCACAAAATGGATGACTACAATTTCTGCTTCACCTTCGTTGTCTTCTTAAACTCAATTACAAGGTCCTTGCCCATCCCCGTTGTCAGGAAATCTCTAATATTCGTCAGGGCTCGTACTTCCATCTGCTTTTGGGTATCTTGGTTTTCCGTTCCCATATGCGGCAGGAGGGTGGCTTGTGGAAAATCAAGGAGACGAGGGTTGACTTCGGGCTCGTTGGGGAAGACGTCCAATCCGACAGCACCGAGCTGTTTACTGCATTAGCATTGGTAATTCTCACCATTGTAGCTTGTGGAAATATACTCACATGACCATCTTCTAGAGCTCTGATCATTGCCTCTTCGTCGATGACTCTTCCTCGCGCAGTGTTGATAATAATTGCTCCTGGTTTCAAGGCCCGAATCCATTTCTCGCCGACGAGGCCAACGGTTTCTTGGCGCAGAGGTACGTGTATACTCAGAACGTCGGTTTGGGCCAGCATATCTTCAACCTTCTCAAAATACTCACAGAAGGCTGGCGCGTCAGGGTTTCTGCGTCGAGAGTGGTAAACGACACGCATTGGGAATGCATGCGCAAGGACAGCAAAACGAGTTCCAATTCCTCCTAGACCAAGGATTCCAAGTGTTTTGCCGGTTACGTCATGTGTCCGCCGTTTGAGTCCCTTAGGCTTCCATTTCTGCTCGCGAAGGGATCGCTCTGCAACCGAATACTGGCGAAGAGTGGAGATAAGGAGATAAAGAGCCGTGGTGGCAGTGGCGTCATCTACAGCCCCCGGAGTATTTGAAAGGTAGATGCCTGTTTGGGTGGATAAAAAGGTGTCGTTGCGGAAGGCAAGGAGGCTTACCTTTCGCCTTGCATGCGTAGACATCAACGGGGTCGTATCCTGCACCATTGTGGGCTATCCATCGTACTGTTGATGGTAGGCCATCGATAAGGGCCTTGTCGAAGGTGCCAATTTTCGAGGCCGAGTCGTTTTCGCGGTAAATTGCCACGGTGTTCTCGTATTTCCTCCCCGGGCCAAACTCTGCAAGGAAACTTTTGCGATCTGGAGAATCCACATACTGTTGCTGTCAGCTTTCAGTGCAGACAGATGAAGTGGAGACATACGACGACATCAGCAATATCCCCGAGCAGTCTCCGGACATCGTCATGGGCCCAGACGATCTCGCCTGGGCGACACGTTTATTTTAGAGGAATTGGACAAGCATTTGAACTTACTACAAATCAATACGCGTGGTGCCATGGAGGTGTGCAGAGGGATCTGGATGTGGGCTAGTAAGTAATTGCCCTATCAGTGATCACCCCCTGTTATACTCATGCGCGATAGTCGTACGCGGTAATTGAAATGCACTTTGGTCCGTTGATACCCTTCTTCCACTTCCGGCCGGAACTATAAGGGAGTGGGTCCTCACATTGCCATATCCTGGGATCTCCGAGTTCACCTGAAGCGATGATCTTTGAAAAATCGTTTCCAGCTCAGCCTCTGCGGCTCTGTGGCGTCTTTATATTTCAGTTACGTAAAGATTGGGCACCGGAGTACGCCTTGGCGATTTCAACTATACTACAGTCGGGCTCAGCATGACGGGCTGTATAAACTACCCCCAAATGAACTTCTATATTTGGTCGACATTCAATGGAAGACGCGTAAGTTACCGATTCGGAGGTTGTACACAGATCCATTAGCAATTCCGAAGCTGACCTGGAGTCTCAGAAGGTTCAAAGAAGGTTCACTAAGTACTTACTGCTCAACTCACAACAGGGTCATCACCTGTTCTGATGCCATCAAGAGACATCGAGCGCTTACCATCGTCGTAGACCCGTTACAACCCATAATTGCAATCCACCGGAGTACTAATATTGTACCAGAACTGGAGACGTTCATTTCGCTGATCATTAATAAACTACTTATCTCGCAGCATGACGAGATAAGGTAGACATTCAACCCCCGAGGTGATCGCTTACCAGAATCGTAATTACCTTGCTCCAAAAAGCTCACAGAATCGGTGGGACTTACGACGATAGCGACATCGTAACGTGTAGTGGAGAATCTAATATATCCGTGAAACCCGCGGAAACTTCCGTTTTTTTAGCGCCGACTTCAAACGTTTGCACCGTTTCCAAACTCCATTTTCCCTGCCACCCCGCCCAGGATTCCGGGAGCCCTGAACTATGTATATCTGGTGAGCGCGACATCGCGCACTTGACTCGTGGTTACAACTGCATGGACATACTCGACATGTAAGTACTGTACCATTTCGACGGTAAGTTTATGATTTTGGAAATTTTCATGCCGAGATGGCCGATAAGATTTAAATAAGGCAATAAAAAAATCACATCACTTTTTTTCCAATATGAACTCCACCCACCTTCAAGTTGTGATGAACGGTAGAAAGTAACCTGAGGTAATACTCAATTAGTTATACACGTTCCGAAGATAGGGGAGACATTCATTTCTTCATCTCAGGGAAGCTAATACATACACGGCATGTTCGTGAAATTCTCCACGAGCTAGACTGAGAGGCCAGAGCAGTAAGTGCTCTGTAATTCACACGGGAATACCCATGTCTGATGACACTATTCCCACCAGCAAAAGTGTTGTTGTTTGAACCCCAAGGATGGCAGGAGTTATCTACTGTATGAGGATAGTTCCTAAAAAGGTGACAACAGTTCAGTGTGAAAAGACCCCGCCAGTTTAGCACCGGGACCCGTGAACCACCTGTAAAGAATGGCCATTCGGGATCGACAATACATCACAAATGATGTAACATTTTCGATGGCATCCGTGGAGGGCAGTACTCGACCAACGAAGTGGGTAAAATCAGAGTACCGGATCTCTACGGCTTTGGGCAGTACTTATCTCAAGGATGTCCAGCATACCCGATAGGTTCAAATGAAGCCCCCTGGAGACGTTATCGAAAACGAGGCTTTACATCGATAACCACCAAAATAGTAGCCTCAAAAGAAAAAAAAAATTCCCCCCTTTAACAAGGACCTTTGATCGGGAGAAGAACAGGCGTGAAGGCCAATAGACGATGTTTCCTTGGATGATAGAGCTTCAAGAGAGTATCATATGACGTTGGGATCATGCCCGGCGGGTATTTACTAACCAGCCCTGTGAAGAGCTACCGCTATGAGTTTGCAGAAAATGTTTCGTCATCAGACAATCGTGCATGTTGTAGAGAGTAGAACTGGAATTTTAGGACAGAGTCACTAGGTCTGCATTATTGGGGATATTCGGATAACAGGAACGACGAGTGCGGACGGGCATAAAGAGGAAAAAATGAGGAATCGTCCCGAGCGATAAACAGATTTGAACATCACGATTCTTTGTGAAAATACTAGAAAGAAGTGGGGTAAGATAGATGCAATGACTTATAGCGATAAGAAGCTATCACTTTCGCAGCGTTCCGAGTGATGGTTTTGATTTTTCTGCATTCTGTCAATGCGTTTGTGGCCAAGCTCGAGCCGAGTAAGCCGCGATCATGATATCGTTTGAGGTATCTTCGCAGTCATGTGAGGGTCGAGCTATGAATACTTGAGGCTGAACATACCTTAAGCAGGTCTCCTCTTTGAAGTCCGCATATAATTTTCGGTTGTACCCCCGCTGCAGCAAAGTGTTACCCAAACATCATCGCGACTAGACCAGCCAGGACGAACCTCATGTTTACGGGCCGTTTCTTCATAAAGGTGATTTTGGTGGATGATAAAATGGTCTGCCAAAACGTAGTAGGAAACGCCAGCAAGGTACATTTCGAACAAGCAGGCTGCCTTGTTTCCTCCATACCCAACAAACCTTTCGTCACACCTTGATAAGGGGGGGAATTTGATTTAGTAGAGGACCACAGAGAGCTGATGGAACATACCAAGGTGGTCCATCTTTCTTGAAGATTATGTATGGTTCGTAGGCGGATTGGTATTTCGTCACTTTGTAAACTTCTCCCGGAGACGAGCTATAAAAGCGCTTGTAGTCGGTTGCATTGTGCCCTGGGCCCCAAAATGCATGGAACATCCCAATACGTTGCTTTTGAACAAGGTGGAGTAGGTCCTAGGACTCGATGAAAAAAAATGAAAAAGTAGGGAACCGTGGACAAGACGTACTCGTTTTGTGGTTGGGAATGCTGCATAGTTTGAACCTTCATGAAAGTCAATATATTCAAAAGCAGGAATCACAAGCGCTGCTCTTCCATCGTAAAGTTTGTCGAATATCGTGGAACTTCGTTTGATTACCGAACGGAAATCTGTGCAAGGAAGAAAATCAATGTCCAGCATCATTACGAAGTCTGTGCGAGCAAAAAGTCGCGCGATGTTTCGCCAAGTGTTGAATTGTCGGTCAAAGGCGTCAACAACAAGATGGACATCAACAAAAGTCATCATGAGTTGCGAGGACGTGTACACTTCGCGAAGAGACTCCAGTACTTCCGAAACATGCTCAGCGATATCCTTGATATGAACCGTGACAGATATCGGCCCTATTCGCAATAAGAAAAGCAAAGTAAAAATGATTGAGGGTGGGGACAAACCTCGATACTTTTCAACAAGCCGAGCAAAAACCTTGAAGCGATTACTAGTGATCAGAGTTGTAACCGTGATGTCGTCAGAGTCAAAAGATCCTTTAGCTCGATAGAAGTATGGTATAACGTTGGAAGGGCCCATAGAGCCTGCAGTTCCTTTCGAGAGCAGTGGTCCAGGATTAACAGGTATAGCCTGGTCATGTCCAAGGCCGTGCTGAAGTGTAAATTGACTTGAGATCCACGAAAGTACCGGGCCTGAAGGTTCTGTCCACCTATCTTCTCCAGACGAACGAGAAGCAAGAAATGCAGCATGCGACGGTGGGCTGAGGTCTCGAGCCGGCTGTGGTGCGGGTAGTAGAACCAGCCAGTCAAAAATAGCGGAGATGAGACTAGACAGTGGCGAGAAGAAAATAAAGTTCGTGGTGTATATCACAGACACCGTGATAAACAGAAGTCCACATATTGTCAGAGTAGTCCTCAGGGCGCGGATGTAACCAACCATCGTTCGTGAAGGTGAGGTGCCACCGTGAGTATCAGCGATTACTTACATAAACCCTGCGCGTCCTCCACCAACGAAGTGATGGGCCATGAAAAAAACACAATGTGCAGTGCTTCAGAACATTTACATAAATCACAACCAGATGGCGTAATCGATACATTCTATTATTTTTTGACAACCTGATGCCTGATGAGTTTTCTCCAATGGAGGTAGTTACCCAGTTAAGTAGTCACAAAGGTATATCCTTGCGGACGACAGAATGTTTCGTTGTCGAAAGACATGGAAGAGGATGCAGGAAAAGAGTTCTGGAGTTTCAGTAAAATTTCAAGACGAGAGGGTTGAGGTGGAAATGTATCCCATTTGGTAGAATCATATAGGTTGTTATAGATTGGAGGTGGTGGCAAGGCCGCGTGCACCAACAGCAGCAACATCATCTACGAAAACGACACGCTTGAAAACATGCCCTCGCCGTGAAAGTTCATCCAGGATCAAATTTCGGTACTCTTCAACGCCTACCAAAGACCCTCCAAACGATATCACGCTTTCCGAGGGCGTGACCATTTGCATGCCTGTTCCAAGAAGTATCGCGATTTGAGCTGTCAAATGAGCCGCAGTAGTCTTCAAAATGTCGAGCGCGAAGGAATCCTTGTGTGTGAATGCGGCTTCAAAAACAAGAGGCGAAAGCGAAGAGATGCGTCTCTCGCGGGGGAGATTGTAATTTGCCGTTTCTTCGCCAGGAGCTACCGCTGCGGTGGAAGAAGGATCGGGTTGGTAAACTCCTGTAAGGATCTCCATGATATTTTCGACGCCGAATCGTTCCAGAACGCGATCAATAAGGATGCTCTGTGGTAATGGTTCGCCGGTGACCGATGCTTTATCGTGTTCCAGGAAGATTTGTCGTAAGGTTTCTCGACCAACATCAAAGCCTCCTCCTTCATCGCCAAGCACCCAACCCCATCCTCCAACACGTCCTAGCTCCTCGATCTTTCCGTTTACCTCTCTAAAGCCAACAGCAATCGAGCCAGTACCGGCAATAACTGCGACCGCAGAAGTCACGTCAGAATGCATGCGCACTGGGGCTGCCAGGAGGTGCGTGTCATTGGCGATAGCCAGCTTTGGGCCGATTGGAAGGCCGAGAAGAACGGAGAGTGGCAAGGCTATTTTTGCTATTGCTGCAGGAGAGTCTGCTCCTGATATGCCAAACCATGCAGCTGTAAATGGTGATTGTGCGATTGGTGGGAGAGAAACCGATGAAGAAGAGGAGGCTTTGAGCGCATCGCCGACAGCTTCCTTCACCGATAAGATGAAAGCTTCTGGAGTCAAATAGGTGATATTCGATGGGCCACTGGAACCGCGACCAACAATGGTTCCCGAAGCATCGCAAATGACAGCAGCGGTCTTGGTTCCACCGCAATCAACGCAAAGATAAAGCGACATCGATGTGGTATTGTTGAAAGGGAACTTTCTGAGTATCTTGGACTGGTGTTGAGCAAAGGAGATGTGAATCTGGTGATATGACTGGTTTTTAAGTGCTGTAATTGAGTCGAGAAATCATGCGAGTCGACACCATATGAGCTGGCTACGCCAAGAACAAGGATTCGATAATGGACCTGTGTTGATAAACACTACATGTAACGGCTTGATTAGGCGAACGAAGACAACCGAAAGATGGCCTTCTGGTCGAAATGGCTGCTCAAACGGGGTTACATTGAACCAAGTGACGATAAAAGCATGACCAAGTCACCTCTGCCTGCCCTAATCTTCCCACACTCGCATTGGTATATAAACCTTTTCTGTTCATCAAATTTATTCTTCGTGCGGCAGCACGGCCATATCTTCCCCATGTTGCTCATGACCGTCCTTCCACTTCTGTGGTCGTCTACGCGGTCGTTCGAGTGTCAGGCCGTGCCCAGAAAAACCGGACGTCTCAGTACCCAATGTCGTCTCTTTCGATTTCCTTCGAGTGAGGATGGGTCGGTGGTTCTGTACAATTTCCCTTTAACTACGTTATTATTACAACTCTGATGTCCTCGAGTATTCAACCATTTTTTCCTCTTACGTTTCATCTATTCTGCTAGTGTATCCCTACTTTTTAGAGCTTTTCGGGTCCTCTAAATCTGTTCAATGACGTGGTATGGCATACAAAGCAAATTAATATCAGTCAAGCAAACTAGATGTAGATACAGAGCCCGTGAAGCTTTCTACTCGCTTTCCGCAATCAGTGCAACAATCATTCTGAAAGGAACCGTTAATCAACATGCCGATCCGCGACAGAAACTAAAAATCCAACTCACCTGTACAGATAGTAGAAGAATGACAGCAGGTAGAATCCGAGCTTGAAGAACGTCTCTTGCTTGTGACCTGATAATGACCGGAAGATTTCGGTCGCATCATACATGTGCGCTTTATTTCGGATTCTAGCAAAAATAAGTGAACAATGGATATGCATGGTAAAGAGGGTTTCGTACTTGTTCGCGTTGAACAACACAAGAGGCAGGTTGAGGATAAAGGCCACCCATTGGCCAGACAGTAGGAAAAGTAGGGTGAGGAAGGCATGTGCGATATTTTCGGGCAGAACGAACTAAGGAAGTGGATCCAATGTTAGTGGGTAGCTTTATAGTGAAGTCTTTCCAACTACTCGCTTGGTTTAGTTTGTTGCAGAGATCTATAGGGTTGATGTAGTCGCATTCCAGGTCGGAGAACATTATAATCTATCGAATGAAGTCAGTTAGCTAGTCGCAGATATGCCAAATGTGAAACCCGAGCCAAGAACCGTCAAATCTCAAGCCTATGGATCGATTGCACAGGAGCAAAAAGCAGCATCTAGAAATAGGACTCACGAAAAACACCATGCAAAACAAAAGACCAGCAGCCATGAGGACCGCGAACAAGAATAACCAGCCTGATTACACGTAGCCAACACGACGCGAAACCACCATTGAAATTTTGACATGGACGAGAGACGACCAAATTTGAATGCGCAAAGCAAAAGGGTTGAGAAAAGTTGGGATTTTTGAATGGTCGAAGGCCATTTTAAGAGCAGTGGGAGAAGCATGGAACAAGCAAAGAATCAGCGAAACGGGTTGTAGCAGCGGAACTGACGGATGAACGCACCGGCACCGCCCATGACGTATCTCGTTATATAGTTTTTAGAACGTTCGTAAACGGAAAAATAACAGTAAAGGAAGAGAAAATGGGCAGAAGAGCCGTTATTTGGGGTGCAGCTGAGCAAGGGGATCGCTCGCAAGTTTCGAATCCAAAGACAGAAAAGCTCTGCCAGCCGCTTCGGCCATCACGTGATCAAGTCGGAATGACTGTGTACTTGTCTACTTGATTTCATACTCTTTCGTATCTCTCCTTCACTCTTAGCTTTTCACGATCTCTTAAATTGTATTCATTGTCTCAATTTTCTTGCTCAATAACTAACAAGGTCGCTACGATTACAACAATAAAACAAAAAATCTACTCCAAACTGCACTGCACTCTTGCATGTCCAATCACAGCATCCATTAACCCCGTCCCCAGTGTGCTATTACGAGAAGCAGGTATGGCAATGCCTATCACCATAGGGTATAGGCCCGGGTTCGTCAATCGTGGCGTAGTCGTATTGTGCCATTGAGGTAAGTTTAAGCATCGCCTTCAGCAATGAATGCGGCAATCATCCTGGAAGGAGGTCAACTACAGGCCGCTAGCAAGGAAACGGTATCAGGTCATACCTATACAGATAGTAGAAGAAAGAGAGCAAATAAAATCCAATCTTGAAGTAGGCCTCTTTCTGATGTTGGGGTAATGACCGGAAAATCTCCGTTGCGTCATACATGTGGCTCTTGTTTACAACTCTGTGGGTTTTGGTCAAGGAACGAAAATATCTTGCGAGTTGGTCGACGCACTTGTTAATATTCCAGGCAAGGAGGGGAACATTCCAGAGGAACGCAGTCCAGTTTCCAGTGAGGAGGAAGAGGACGGCAAGGAAAGCGTGAGCGGCATATTCAGGAATAACGAACTGTAAGCTCAGTTGATGAGAACCCCTCTTTGAATAGGACACAGAGAACGCACTTGGTTGAGTTTGTTGCAGAAATCGATGGGGTTAATGTAGTCGCTTTCCAGGTCGGAATACATGATAATCTGCAAAGCGAATAATCAGAACATAGAAGTGACAGAGTGCAGACATCCAAGACTCACGAAGAACACCATGCCAAATAGCAGGGCAGCTGAATACAGCACTGCGAACAAGAATAACCAGCCTACGAGGTCGTTGAGCATACGTCGCAGGTGATTGGGCTTGAGGACTCACCAGCCATGATTAGGATTGGAAAGATAACTCGAGCACTGAGAGGTCAGAGGTATCGCAGCAAGGGAAGGGTACGTGGCCGGTGAGGTAGACGACGGGAGAGGTGCGAGGTTGTGGTGAACAGCGATGAACGCGTGAACAGGGTTCGCCAAACAAGCAATGGTTTTGATGAATCACGCCTTTTTGCTCACGACATCGGCTCGCCGCAATTTTTTTCTCTTCCTTCAGGGCACTGAACAAGATGAAGAATAGTACATATCATCATCGAATATTTTTGAGTTTTGCCAATATGTACAATGAGCAAAAGAGAGACTACAAGACGAGCAGGGAAACAAGCCATTATTTAACATTGATTATCCTTTAGAACTGAAGAGCAAAAGAAAGAGAGGAGGGAGCAAGCAAATAGGGAAGCCGGTGCCAGTATGAATACCACGGAAGAATACAAGCAACACGGAAAGGATGAAGAAGGCCTCGTATTTGGAGGACCACATCAATCCATATCCATACGCGAGCCACTATGGCCTCCACGCCTTCCGCGCCTGCCACCCCGACCACCCCGACCACCTCGTCGGGCATTCCCTCTTGAATTGTTGGTAGGGAGATAGTCCGCAGGGTCGGCACCAGGTGGAGCTAACATAACCTGTGCGCGAGGATCTGCCTTCAGCACCGAGTCGGATCGCATTTTGCTGAAGATAAAAGGCCGCTATCAGAGGTGTCGCTTGTACGACATTGAGGGTATACATACGAGCTAGTTTCTTCTCCGGCATCCATTAGCACATCCACACATCCTTCTTCCCTCACAAGCCCTAGTCCATCAGTTCCTCCAAGTCTCCCTCCTAGCGAAGTTCCTGTGGAGGAGGTGCCGACAACCTTAACCGATAGGATTTTTCCATCCGCAGGTTGATTGTTAAACTTTTGGACAGCAGAGGTCGCCGATGCGGGTGTCTTGAACGTTATTCGGATTTTGGGATCGGCCTTGTTGGCGACAGACTTTTGGTCGGTGATCTGTCCGCAGCGCTTAAAGATAGCAGCTACGTCCTCAGCTGTGGTCCCACTGACCAACCCCGAGACTTCGACGACATTACCCTGCGAGCCGGCGCCCTTAATTGACAACGAAGAATCCGAACGCGAGGCAGCTGTCGCGTCACGAATGGCCTTTTGAGCGATGGGGTTCAGATTGGTTTTTGGAGCGGCAGGGGTGATATTCAGACGAGCAGAAAGGGAATTGTGCGATTCGAACATGTCATGAGACCATTGTGAGTCAACGTCGCGTTTTGGTGCCCGGTTAGCGCGGTTCTGAAGAGGTTGGGGTTCATATAGAATCTTCGTAGAGTTGCAAAAGGATTCCACGCACATATGGAGCCGCCACACCTCGATTCGAGTTGGACTTTGAACGAACGGGGCCAAGTGAGTTTGTAGGAAGGTTCATGCGTTCGAGAAGGGAGGCCATGTTGTCGTTAGTGATGAGAGATTCAGACTGTGGCGAATCTTGTGTGTATAAAGAGAGTTAACGAAGGAGGTATAGCGTCGCACTGGCCAGATAAGAGAAAGCTGTGGTCGATGACTTGACAAGAGCAAGGAAACTCCGTGGCAGTGCAACTGTGTATTTGGTAGGAACGTGCAAGCCAAATAAATCCTTGCCATATAAGGTAACGACTGCTTTCCTGGAACAAGAACCTCTCCAACCATATTATCTTGGTAATTTGTTGGTAATAATAACGCACGCCAGAAATTGATACCTAAATCGTCTGACCCAAGGGCAGATTTATGAAGACAACCCTTTGATTGGTGGATCGTCGGACTCGTAATGTCGTCGGCTCTCTAGATCTTTGAGCGATATCGCGTCGCTAGAACCAGACGATATGCCAACGATATGCAGGTACCTTCTCTTTGAAGCGCACTACCACGAAACACTTCCGGTTATAGGTTGGTGGGACATTCAGGATCCAACTTAAAAAGTTGTTGGTCGCTTTACAGACCGTGGCACGGCTACGAAGGTCGATGGAGTAATTGTCGATGCTTGGTCGATGCTCGTCATGGATTTTCATAAGCAGGATTGTCGTCTCCTGTGCGTATGGTTCAACGTTCAGCCCCAACCCCTCTCTCGGCGATCGCGGGGGAAATGCGAGCATCTTCAGTGCAGGTCAAGGTGTTGACGTTAGAAACCCCGAGTCGTGGTGCAGCGCAACAACTATCGGATGTGAGTGGTTCGAGTAAGTACTGTACAACGTTGTGGCTTTACAAGACATTGCGACAAGCACTGATTGACTGCCGATAAACATGGTAATGGTAGCTGACAGTACGTGCGCTCGCCGTTCGGTAATTGGCCGGTCCGGAGACCTTGACCAGAGCGTCCTCGCAGGCTCTTGGCAGGCTCGCAATAAGTATACCCCAATCGATTTTCTTTCCTCTTACCCTTTGACACCATGGTAAAAATCTATACTTCGCCCCTCGAATGCCCACCTATTCCCAACACCTCAGTATTTACCCATCTCTTTTCGTCTACCAAACCTCAGAATGTTGGAGATTACCCAGGTTCAGGGCCCGCCTTCATCGACGCCGCGACGGGCACCAGCATTACACGCAGTCAACTAAAGCATCTCGCTCTCTCCCTTGGATACGGTCTCCGCAACCATCCAACGACTTCTGCCTCTGCTAAGCGAGGTGATACTGTGCTAATTTATTCCCCAAACTCTTTGACCTGGCCGGTTGTCCTTCTTGGAGCAGGTATGTTCTGATGTTTAAGTATACCACGAAAATCCCGAGAAGCGGCATGAAAACTGATGGGCTTCCTTGCTTCTTTTCTTCTTCGTCAGTTGCCGCCGGCTTGCGTTGCACACTTGCCAACACGGCTTATAATGCGCGTGAGCTGGCATTTCAATACACCGACAGCAGAGCAAAGTTGATTTTTGCCAACGAGGATGGTGTCGCCGTTGTTCGCCAAACGCTCGAAGATCTTGGGGTTAGCAAGGCTGAAGCGGATAAACGAATCATTGTTATGACCGAAAGCCTGCAATGGGCTGGAGGACCAGCTGTACCCATCAAGCCCGAGCTTGTTGGTATGCTGACCGCTGCTGATCTCCTGAAGCTGGGAACTTTGAAGCATGAAGAGAAATTCGATGGAGATTTGGCCAACGAGACAGTCTATTTGTGCTATAGCTCCGGTACATGGGTATCAATACCAACTGCGATAACGCCTGCTAACAATCTGCTCTGTAGGCACCACCGGAAAACCTAAAGGCGTCGAGGTAGTCTACATTCGCAAAAATAACGTCTCCAAACTAACTCTTCTTTCGAAGACCACACACAAGAACATTATTTCTGTGCTTACGATAGTTGCGCCCGGATTCGCACAGCTGGAATTCGGGGTGGACAGCATGCTTGGATTCCTACCGTTCTACCATATTTATGGTCAACCCTACATGAATTCTTTTCGTCTATGGAGCTAATCATAATCATACAGGTGCTGTGAAGCTTTTGCATTTCCCCTTCAGTGTTGGTGCGCCTGTTGTGATCATGTCTCGCTTTGATCCTGTTCAATTCTGCGCCAACATCGAAAAATATAAAATTACAATCGCCCTGATTGTGCCACCTGTTCTCGTCGTTCTCGCTCGTCATCCTGGTAAATATGTTTTTATCCTCCGTTCTCGTAGACTACTAACGTGTCACTGTTAGCCGTGGATCAATACGATATGTCAGCACTCGAAACACTCTTTTCAGGGGCAGCACCATTAGGAGCGGCTCTGACAAAGCAAGTTATCGATCGTTTCACGCCTAAACGCAAAGGCAAAGACCCTCTTAAAATCTTGCAAGGCTAGCATCCCGTTACCTTCCGGAATTCGGTAGTCTAATCACCCTATAGGTTATGGGCTCACTGAAACTTCCCCAACTACCCATCTGGTTACTCCGGAAGCCGCTGTGAGCAAGATCGGAAGTATTGGAGTACTGCTTCCCCGTCTCGAGGCGCGTCTAGTTGTGGATGGAGACGGTAACGGTGATATCGATGCTGCTGAGGGTGCACCTGGAGAAATTTGGATTAGAGGCCCTTCAGTTATGAAAGTAAGCTCAAAATATGTTTATTTTGGGCTTTGTTCTGACTTCAGTGGCTTTGAATTTCCAGGGTTACTTGAATAATCCTGAGGCCACGAAGGATGCCATAACTACTGACAAATGGTTCAAGACGGGGGACATTGCGATCCGTAATAAAGACGGATTTTATTATATCGTGGACCGACGCAAGGAGCTCATCAAATACAAGGGGTTCCAGGGTTTGTTTTTACACCCGGGGGAATTTTAGGTTTCAAACTGATTGAAGCTATTTTCAGTACCTCCTGCTGAGCTTGAGAGTGTGCTCCTCACACACCCGGACGTTGCTGACACCGCTGTTATTGGCGTCAACAGCGCTAAAGAGGCCACAGAACTCCCCAGGTTCGTTTCTGTCTCTCCGATATCTTCATATATTTGAATGACATGGGCTTCAGGGCCTACATTGTTCCAGCACACCCATTAAAGAGCGAAGCTGAGAAGGTGGCCTTGAGCAAGAACGTAAAAGCATGGATACAGACCCAGGTCGCACGCCATAAATTCCTCAGGGGAGGTTCGTGAAACCTGCTCGATTTTGAAAGAAACCCTCTTACCTTCTGTCGGTTAGGTGTCGCTATTATTGACATTATTCCAAAGAGGTACTCTGCTCCTTTGTTCATCTTCGCTACCCTGGCTCACATCATTCCTTCAGTGCTGCGGGAAAGATCTTGCGTCGAGAACTGCGTGAAAGGGCCAAGGAGGAACTTGCTGGCAGAGATCCTTCAGACGATAACATCAGGGCAAAATTGTGATTTATATTCCACCGGAGAACGGGAGTTATGGAGGCCATTTAATAGGTTATTGTATATGTATACCAATAAATGCTTATCAAGCACACACCAAAGAAAACCAAAGAAAACAGAGTTAAGATTGCCAAACCAGCTCAGACGGAGGCATCAACGAAGTGAAATCTGACAGAGAATATTAGTACTGGGGTTCGAGGACAAGAGACAGAAAGGAAAGGAAATATCAGGGGTGTCAAGATCTGGAGCCCGCCCCCAATGACGCTGTGGTACATCGGGGTATACACCATGAAGAAATTCAAAAGAGCCAACGCATCATGCAAAAGGGGAGTATTAAAATGCCCAAAGAAAGAGGAACAAATAGCTCACCGTTGATGAGGACATGAACTAGGGAAGCTTTGGAACAACGAGGCTCCAGGGATGGAAAAAATAAGAGTGATGATCGAGAGTGAGCCCCATTGAGTTGAAAACCCCAGGAAGGAGTCGACAATCGCATAACTGTCTCTATGAGCAACGAAGGACTTCTCATCGAGGCCACCAACGAGCAACGGACATGCTCATATCTTCGCACACCCGCGCCTTTGTCGAAGGAAACCCGTCTGGGAAAGTCACAGAGGGGATGGGATGGAGCACGGAACGATACGAAGCCCATCCCGTGCAAATCATTCCCTCCATCCTCGACCAGTACCGTCGCGCTTAAAGGCGGTCGCTTTCCGTAAAATAGTCGAGGATATGCTCTGTATCTCCGGGGACTTTCCCCACAGCTGAAGACGAAAAGCGAGAAGCTTTTTGGTGCGCAAGCTGCGATAGCGATTCTTCGAACAACACTGTTTACAGAAAAGAACTGACCAAAAAAAATTTGATGGGGTATGAGTTAAAGCGCCGCTCCAATGATCCGATCGTGAACGCGCGACATTGGTGCACTGAACAGACTCTTATCCAACCACCATGACATCGTCGGAACAGACCCCTGCCCCTGCCCAACAGAAGCAACAGCCACCCAGAGTGCGCAAACCACCATTTTCTGACTGGCCGACAATAAAGATTCTCACCCCTCCTCAAGGTAAGTTCTCCTTTTCTGCGGATGTGAACGACAAGCTGATGGAGGTCTCGCTAATTACAGGCCGTTTCTCACCCAAGATGGACGAATGGTGCTTCACGTATTGCTCACAAACCGTCAGTGGCAGAATACACAACAAGGAACCCAACTGTCACTCGATATGTTTGCGCAAAGTGTTCCCACATGAAGTGCGGAACGTGCTTTCGTATAAACGCCATAGCAATTTGGGGCTGGATGGAAAGGCCAAATATCCTCTACCGTCTGAGGGCCAATCCGCGAATATTCCTCGATACCTTGGTGGGTCACCGAAGGAGGCGGATGAGGATCGATCGCCCACTCCTGCTGCATCAACGAAATTTTGGGATGAAGGATGGTACTTGTGGACAGGAAAGGGTCGATGGGCTGTTCTTCAAAAGACTGAGAACATGATGCTAGACTTTCAAACCCAACAACAAGTGGAGACCATTCGTGAGAAGAGGAAGGAGGTGTGGCAAAATTACCAGGACCAATTGAAGCAGAACGTTGGTACTCAACCCATCGACGGGAAGGCCCCACCATGGTGGCGGGGATATGTTGTTCTACCAAAAGTCCAGCAAGATGATGGGTGAGTATTCTATTCTGGTTTATCTGAATCCTGATTTACGTCTTTCTAGCGACCTCTCACTCTTAATTCCCCTACCACCCGATTTCCCACCTTTCTGGGATAGGATTAACAAGTTGCTCGCCCCTACCCACCAGGTGCTAGGCATTTTGCATGAAAGTCTGACATCCGGCGAACAACTACAATTCGCACAGCGTGTCTGGGAGAAAGCCCAGACCGATGAACCATTTGTGCTTGCCCAAAGAACATTCTCCCGCGTTTATGAACAATGGAAGAAGCGCGATGTGGCTGATGAAGATGATCCAAAGAAGGGTTCAACATAGATAACACGGATACCAACTTTAATACTCATTGCATGGACGACCGATCACAACAATTATTGTAGTTTGCTTATATAAATTGTTACATTACACTGTAGTATGGGTTCATTAAATTCGTAGATTCATAACGGCCTCAAAATTCTTCGTGCGGCTTGGTGAAATTAACTGTCACGAGACGGCGAGGTGTGGATATGTCATACATTTAGCCGCCCATTTTGGAGGCCGCGGCTCGGCCGCAATCTTAAGGATGACGCACGTAAACTTTAGATATTCTGACGCTTATTGTAAGGTAAGACAAACTGGTCACTGACTACGAATCCAGTGATCTAATACCGACGGCGATACTCGCTAGGATCGATGTATCCTGCAAATAACGGGATGAAGTTCTTCCTACGACTGACATTGCTATCGAGCGCCTTTTGGAACAACCTTAATTCCCCCTTGACCTCGTCGAGCTTGAAGCCTGGTTTGCTGGCGCCAGCTATAAACTTCCTGTGAGCAAGGTTTTTCGCGTCTTCCTGAGAGAAAAATGTTTTGGCGGAACCAGGGATTGATTCGTGTTTGAGAGTTGCCATTTCCTTGTCTGTAAGGCCGTACGCGCTTTTGGCTAGAAAAAAGTGTCAGTGCCCAGGAGGTTTCAAGGATCACGCGTTTTTCTCACCATCCGACTTGTATAACGCCTAGAGGACGCGCGTCAATGAGGGTGTTGAAGATAACGCGTGGAAATGCGACTGACCATGGTTTGTAAGGGGAAACGGAACGCGTTATTTGGGACCCATGGTACTAGAGTCGCTTCCCAGGTTTCTTTGGCCTTGCGAATCTTCTTGCGCTCCTCCTTCTCGAGGGCGGCAGCGTCCTTCTCCTCCTGGGTGAGGACCTTCTTGGGCTGGCGGGGCGTTGCGGCTTTTTTTAACTTTGCAGCCGCTGCAGCCTCTTCGGCGTAACCGATGCAGCTGTATTCCTTGCGACCGCGACGGTAGGGGGGCATTGTGGAGATGGGCTTCGGTGCGGGTTCGAAGATGGGGCTTGAAGTGAAAGTGGGAAAAAAGGACCGTCCATTCCAATTTATATACCCTTGTTTGTCGTGTCAGGATCCGGTGTCCAAACTAGTGCACTATTGTCTGAGTGCTTTGACCAAGTCGCCGTGATATATCAGGCATTTCTAAGCTCTTGATCTGAGGGAAATGCCTAAATGAATGGGAGAGGGAAGGTACAAAGGAATGTGTATTCAGACAGGTCTATGTAGTATAATGACATTGGAATGAAGCACCGTCCGATACGGATTGGTAGGATTGACAAAGAACTTGTCTCAACAATCTTCAAACAACGGCCGGAAAGGGAAAAAGGCTGAGCGCCCACAACTTCTATGTCGAAAGCAGAGCCATACTACGCAATGAGTCCACTGGAACTACAAGAATATTTATACACGACTGCCACGTCACTGATTCAGGGTTTTGAGGAGCTGAGCTGAGCCAGACGGGGATTCTACAATGTCCTGTTAATGATGGATCCGCTGAGCCTCCGGCTAATTTGGACACTCTTACATAAGCTCGAACACATTCCACCAATAGTTTGCCAATTGTTCAGAAATCTACTCCTGCGTACCTCCGGATCCGGCGTTTAGATGGAGCCTTTGGCCAGCAAAATATAAATTTGCAGTACTTGCTTGCACAGGGGATGCTGACGGATACTACGTCGGGTGGCATCATTGTACTTAGTCTCATAGATAGCCTTTTTGTGGCTGTACAAGTGAAAAAACTGTGAAAAGGAACAAGCCAAAAAAGCCGCGTCTCTACTCGGAAAAGGCTGGCTTTTTTGGTGACTTAGCAAAAACGAAAAGCGGAAAGGAACGAAAAGCTAGAAAAAGTGCAGGCAAGTAGTTCAGTGCATAAATGTACGAAATATGGGTTCAAGCGCAAGGCTTCGCTGGGCTATAAAAATTGAAGATGAGGGCACTGGAAATTATTGTCTAGCTAGCTTTTTGACTTTTCAGCTTCTGACTTGTCGCGAAATTAATAAAAAGCTGAAAAGTGAACAAATAAAATGTAAGATCGCTCATGGCCCTCAGCCATACGTTTGCCTTATTATTAACTTCAAGTTGTTATCAGCGTCCATCGGAAAACTGATACAAACCGGTAATCGAGACCAGGGAGAAAACAATTTCAATCTTTTCCTGGCAGAGGGCAAAAAGTCTCACAGGATGATGACAACGGTGAGGTTCGAACTCACGCCCTTTCGGACTGGATGGAAAGCTCCCCAATGGGTTACCTAATTCCAGCGCCTTAGACCACTCGGCCACGTTGCCTTGTAGGATTTGACCCATATTTTATATAACAGATACATAGATAACGAGTTTCTTAATGGATAGGTATTCCGCCGGATCAACCACTCTCAGTCATTGATTGACACCTTGCGACTCTCTCTATATCACGAATGCGATAACAATATCGATCTCCGACAATCTACCCAACCTTTGAACTTCGGCCAGAACAAGATGGGGGTGCATGGCTTGACGACATATCTACGCGAGAATAAGCGAATCCTTTCCGTAACGACCGTCCTCTCATCTTCTTCAAACAATTCCCAAGTCCCTATTGTTGTGGATGGTTGGTCGTGAGTCTTAACACTCCTCCTACTAAGTATTGGCCATATCATTGAAAGACATAAGTTTCATCTATGATCTATACAACCATTCCAATCTTCCTTGGGTTTACGGAGGGGAGTACAACGAATTTGTGCACTTGGTGAAAAAAGTTGTTGAATGCTGGATCAAGGTCGGGTTGCAGGTGTATTTTGTATTCGATGGTCTGTCTCTTTTTGAGATGCACCCGGTTGAATTCCTGTCTTACATGCGATTTCAGGCGCATGTCCTGATCTCAAGTTCCCGACAGTCATTTCCCGTCTCGGGCAATCTCATGTGCACCCTGCGCAGTTATTCTTTCGAACGTCAACTTCATCGCGATCTACTGGACGCTTCCTCAGTGAAAATCGCATATTACCTCCCCTTGCATACTCAGCATGCATACATGCTCTGGAAACGCTTCGATCTCAACTAGGAGGAATCGGACTGGAACTCCATTTTGCTGATGAAGAGGGAGATCCATACGCCGTTGAACTGGCGGGAAGGCTTGGAGGCTATGTCTTAGGGAATGACTCTGATTTCGTGATTCTGAACTCGGATGGATACTGTGGTTATATTCCTCTGGATGAACTGGTATGGGTAGCAGTTGTGGCCGAAGACCCAACACCTGTTGACGATGAGGATGGGGATTTTCAGACGGTTCGAAAACCCAAAGCAAAACGCAAAGCCCCCCACAATGCCCACAATCTAGGCGGCCTTTTACCCCCAGATGACACAGATGGATCAACTCTAAACTTCGTATCCTACAGTCCTCGAGCACTGGCCACCCACTTGAAAATTCCAGTCAGCCTTTTACCCCTTTTCGGTGCTCTTGTCGGAAATGACTTCTCCAAAGAATTGGAATCGAATTCCCGAAAAGTTCAAGGGTTGTTCTTCGAAAGATCACTCACCCTTTCCCAACGAATTGACAAGGTTGCGAGTACCATTTATTCCGTTATATCCAACAACCAGCGACGAAAACTCAAACATCCAGTCGGTAGTGTCATGGATCTCATTGATCGGACCGTCAACGCTCTTTTGGCGAGGTTGGCCTCGACCATGGGTACAGGAGAAGTCGACATCATTGTGGAGAAAATTGTCAACTCCACCCTTCAGTATGCTATACCGAAATACGGTGGAGACATTACAGGGCGAGAGGGACTTTGGCCTACAAGCGTCTGTGCGTTGCACGATCCCGAGGCGTGTTCATTCCTCCCAATGATCTCCGCAAACGTCATGCGCCAAACTGAAAAGTCAGACCAAGCCGACCCCAACTTGCTTGAAGCCAGAGAAAAGTATCTGGATGCATATCGAGGTGGTTTGTTTTCGCCGAAGATGATGGATTCCCTCAGTACGGGATCCTCGTGGGGCAGAATATTCCTTGAAAACCCAGATTTGGAAACCGTTGCAAGGAGTATCGGGAGGCCAATCCGAGAGTGGATTCACACCATCTTAGACGACACTGTCGGCTTGCCAGTCCCCGAGGTTGAGGCTCCTGATAGTACAAGAGGGTCCATTGGGAACGAGGAAGAGAGCGATGATGACGAGTTGATTGATGTCGTAGAATCCGACTCGGACGACGAAGTCACAAATGGGAGGGATTATCTTGCACCTTTGAAAGGGGAGCTGCATCGTCTTCATTCTGACGGGACACCTGAGTACGAAGGATCTCAAAACGATACCGCCACAGAACCTCCCGCTTCCATCATCTCACATCGGCTTTTACCCCAAGGTCCTCGAACGGTGACAGAATATCTTCGACGGGGAACACGAATAGCATCGGATGTGGTCACCGTAAAGCCTCTAGCCGAGCTTCTTTCATCGATTTCTCTCTCCGAATACGCTGATGAGAACGCACCACCACTGGTGCTGAGGTCTGAAGAGGAGAGGTTCACTATATTCCTTCTATCACTGAAATCCGACCTTGCAGCAGTCAGAAGTTTACCCTCCAAATATCTCCTTGCAGTCCTAGCCCTGCGTTGGGTGGTGCAAACTCTGCATATGCGTTGGCAAGAATCGAACAGCAAGGAGCGAGAAAAGGAACGATGGTCAAAAAACGAAGCACGGTGCCTCCTTTCCTCATTCGTATGGTCATCCGATGAAACCAGTCCTCTAAAGCTGGAATCTCCGCCGCCTATCGAAGACCGGAATGTCCAGCTGATGGCCCAAATTTTGATGGCACTCGACACCATCGAACAGCTTGCGCAATGCCTTCTCCTTACGGACCGTGTCCCTAGCAATGCATACCAGCTCTCTGGGCAGATTTTCCATGCTCTCTTGACTGGGAAGACATCTTCTCCATCGTCACTTCCGTTGGGTGTCTGGGAAGCAGTAGAACTGGACTTGTTGGACTCGTTTCAAGAAGAACGTGCGAAGAAGTCAAAAAAGAGCCGTGCTGAGAAACCTTCCGTGCCTTCCCCGGCTAAAATCAAAGGCAATAATTCGCAGAATAAGGGATTGTTTGCGATGTTGGGTGATATGGAGGCTTAGTCTTATGTAGATGTATTCCAATTTATGGACAATTAATGTACTCAAAAAGTATTTGTGCATTTGATATTTATGATATGAAGACTTTGATTTGATCCTGGTTCAGAACCATATGCAATATATACGTTCTGAAATATCCGTGGCCTGTTGTTTGCAACAAGGCAAGTTGTTGAAGTACCGCCTATCCCACAACGCTGAGCAGCGCTGAGGATCTACCTTGTAGCATAATTGCATAGGGCTCTGGAAGTGCATTCGCACACCTAACCAAGGAAACGGAACTATGAAGGCTGAACGGATGCAATTGTCCTTCCTCACATGATTTTCTTCGTGGCTGCTCAAGTTCGCGAATGCCGAAGAAGTGCCTTGCTCCGGAAAGTGGCGTTATACTGGAGCAAATTATTGATGTCGCGTACCCAATCGTCTTCCTTTCCTGGTCTCGCCCCTTCGCTATGCCGCATTTGTTCGACATCTGATGTTGTGATAATCGAGGATCTGTTGATGCAAGGAACAGGGAAAGGCGAAGCTTGAACGACTACGGATTCGCCAGGGTTGAGAACGTGCGATGAGCGTCCGTCCATGGATATTCCGGCTGGGGCACGGCTGCGATCTCCTATCTATTTTTAAAAAAGAAAAGAGGCGATTAGTTGGGATTGGGGACTGGGGTATATGACATACTCGAAGTGTGACAATTGAGGACGAGGGAAACACGAGTGGTCGAAATGAAAGGCTTCGAGGGCAGATAGGAGTCAAAACGAGTGCGCTAAGTGATGGGTGGACAATGGGACCTCCAGCTGATAAAGAATACGCCGTCGAACCAGTAGGGGTAGATACAATCAAACCGTCAGACTGAATTCGTTCTTAGTTGTTGTAGGTCTAAAAATTGTTGCGATGCCACGCACCACAGCCTCCGTGAGATGCTGCCCGTCGACGAAAATATCAATTGTATTTAAGTGAGGGCTTGAACCACGGTGAAGGGCAATCTCATTCATGACCTGCCAATCTAAATACAAGTCAGGGGGTTGAACTGTTGGATAGAAGACAAAACTAACCATCGTCATCCTTGCTCTTCTTCGTTAAATCCTGATTGTAGAGAGTACATGCAAGGCGCATCCGGTGAAGGATTGTTGCTTTGCCTGTGAATACGCTTTCCAATGCTTTGTCAAAGTCGTCAATGTCTAATCCAGGAGATTAGTCTGTATGTGTTTCGTGTTCGTTGTACAACACCTACGAAAAGGAAGGAGGAACCCGAGGGTGCCCATGGAAAAGCTCAGGACTGGTGGGACCGCACCGGCACTGAATAACGAAGATGCATGAAGTATAGTTCCGTCTCCACCCAGAGTAACAACGAGATCGATGTTCTCTGGACTTCCTGCTTAATCGTTAATTGTTGCCATTGAATTAGTTCAAATACAACACACCTGGCCCCCAGATCTCCGCTCCATGAGGGATATCGTCCCTATCTTCGTGAAATACGCGCACTCCGGGATACGTTCTATGCACATGTCTGGAAAGATCACATTTTGAACGTACTGGCTAAAATGGCTCATGAAATCATGCCGTACTCAAGAAATGCGTCTATGGCAAGAATGACGGGTTGGGTTCGAAGCTTGTTGACGATGAGAATGTTTTTGGGAGGGTTTTCAATGATATGTCGACCGCTATCTTTGCACAGATGTCAATTGAAATAGAGGAGAGGACCATTGAGAACGAACGCTGGAGCAGCCTGTGGTGGAATCCCGGTGGCTAGAGTTCTCCTTGGAGCTAGTTGTCTGTGGATATGCTTCCATGATGGGGGTGGCCGCGAGGCGAGGGAGCGACGGATGGAGGCCAACATTTGACAATGGTTATGTCAAAGCTCGTGATCAAGGTCTGGAGAAACAGCGCACACGTGACTGTTCCAATGTTTTCAACATCATCGCGTCGCAAAGCTTACTTAGGTTCCCCGTCCTCCCTATTCCCGCAGCCATCCTATCTCAACATCTGTGCTCAAAGTATGTATTTCTATTGTTTATTCGGTTTATATTTCTCTGACCGAGGTCTATCCGTTGCAAGTTCATGCACGTTCTTATTGACTTACTATGACTTCAGCCATACTTTCCGAGAGGCGAACGCGCTCTCAGATCACTCTACCCGATAATATCCTCCAGATTCCACAGCGGTCTCCCCTCAAGGACGCGAGAACGGCTATGCGGAATCACACGATCACGGATGACGCAATGTCCGCGGACGACAGCGAGGACGAATTGCTGCTGTCTCCTCGAAAGAAGGAGCCACAAATGAGGGTAGCAAGCAGTTCCAAGCGTTCGGCATCTCCCCCACCACAGGATGAATACACTAGCACTACTCCGCCAGAAACGAGGGCTCTCAAGCGTATCAAGCATGATTCGTTCCTAGGGGAAACTCAGAGCGATATCGAGAACGTCAAGACTGTCATTCGACTCCATAAACGTCCTGGACAAACGCACTCGCGAACACATTCGGATCCGAACATACACCCTGGACGACGGTTGGCGAAGAAGCGGTCTGTCACACCTGGGAAGTCTTTTTCTACCGTTAGCGCCAGTCCTCCCCCGTCGTTGTTCTCCCCTGTCGCAACTTCTCCGAGAAAGGAGAGAGCGAAATCCGTTCCATTATTTCCATCAACCAACGATATACCCCACATAGATTTCAGGAATCCTCCGCCTTCTCCCAAGCGAAGCAGGCCATCTTCGCGATCACCGTCAAAGGACAGAACGCCGAAAATGCGCATAACATCGAAAACATTTCCCGTCTCTCAAACACTGCCCACTATTCAAGATGAGCTCCCGACGAAAATGGACATGGATGACGATGCGAGCAGCGTTCTTGAGGAAGCAGAAATGCCACAGATCCCGGCCTCGTTGAATCCGCTTGCAGCAGAAGTAGTAGCCAGCAAACCCATTCCAGCACCTCCGACGCTTATTACATCTACATCCCAAACCATGCTACCTGTCATACCAGCCACTCCAGCTACCCAATCACTGAACAAATTAATTCCTATGTCACCGTTAACACCTCTACCTCCAACACCATTTCAAGCGAGATTACTCTTAGCCGATGACGCGGAGGAGAGATATACTTCTGAGCTAGGCTGGGGGATGGTATCTTTGAAAAACGTGAGTAAGATATATTTCTTTTACGCTCTCAAACTAATGTGACATTTTTTTAGACGGTCAGCTCTTCCGAAGTCGCCAATCCTCCGGCTGCACCTATTAAGACGAGTCGCCTTCCACGACCATCTGTGGCTCGTCCCATAGTTCCTCCTGCTGAGGGGTCACGGATCACCACCATGGGACCACCGACTACGACAACGCTGAAAAAACCAACGATGTCCGCCCAAAGCACTGCGACGACAGGTCAGGAAGCACCAGTTCCCAAGAAAGATGCGCATGAGTTCTTGATGAACAATGAGCGTCAACGTTCACAAATCTTGGACAAGGGAAAGGGGAAAACGAAGGCTAAAGCAACTAAACAACCACCAGCGCCTTCAAAGTTCTTCGAACCGGCAAAGAAAGGCCATGCAGGTCCTTCCACGGAGCCGAAGAAGAGCATGAAGGAGAAGATGCGACCAAAGGCGAAGACGCAACCAAAATCACCCAAATTTGTCCCGGAATCCGAAGATGAGGATGAAGAGTATCCAGGACCCAACTTGTTTTCTCGGGCAGAACCCAAAGGCAAAATAGAAGAGACTCGACCGGCGATACTGCTTCCTGAACCCAGCCAATTTTCTCCCACAAAACCTGAGGAGGACGTACAACCAAGGAAAGCGCCTCCAGAATCCTTGGAGCCCACTCCAACGGTCGGTGGCCCCGTCATGGAATCTGCGGAGGAGGATCCAAGTGTTTCTCCAACGCCGGCTTTCGTGAGCCCCGATATACATATGGCTGATACGGAGATTCCTAGGCAAATACAAGATGATGAACCAAAGTCTGCTGCGCCTGAACCTTCACAAGAGCCTCTACCTGCAGTTGTAGACGACGCGATAATGGAGACGGGAGTTAATGCTCCAGAATCCGAGGAACTTGTGGGAGAAAACGTTGCAGGAGTTGTTGAGGAACCTCCTGCTGCCGAACGCAACCCCCGACCTTCCAAGGCAAGCAAATTACCTCTTGGAAAGAAGCGACAACCAATCTCCGTTGAGCCGGCTGCTCGGGTCACTCGCAGTGTCTCCAATTCGAAGAAAATCGGAGAGCTTTCAGGTTCTACTGCTGGACTCTCTCGTAGTAAAACCATGACGATGGGTCGCCTTCCTGCTAAACGCACAGCATCTGGAACCGTCAAGGAGGCGGCCCCTCCTGAAGAAACTCCGTTGGCGGAATTGGAGGAGAGTACCTTACCCCCAGGATCGCCCATGAAAATGAGTTCCCCAATCAGGGCGTCGGATATGGGTTCTCCAACGAAGAAGGATGACGGAAAGACGCTACAGATTGGCCCTGGTAGATTGTCATTGGCCAGGACGCCCACAAAGTCGAAATTCTCCTCCGAGAAGCCGGCGTCCAGCCCGTCACCGAGTAAGATTGCGAGATCATCGAGTTATATGTCTATGAGACCGCCTGGTAAGTTGAGACAACTGCTATTTTGATTCCATAGTTTACTTACCGCGTCCAGCTCCAAGCATGGCCCGTACTTTCTCGATGGGTACAAGCCAAGTTCGTTCCGATGCTACCTCTTCTCTATCAACGCTGTCAAACGCCCTTGAGAAACTGAGGATGCCTCCACCGTCCAGGCCAAGCACTAGCATGGGTTTTAATCGCGATTTCCCTGGAGACGATGATGAACCTAAAATTCCGACGAGAACTCAGGACGATGGAAAGGTTGGACGGGCATCTTTGGGATTAGGCCGCACGGACGGAGCCATGAAGCGAGCCGCGACGTTGGGTGCTGGAGCATTCAAGGCGTCGACAATAGCTTCAACCTCAACAAGTGTGGTTGCTTCTTCGAGCAAGACCGCCACTGGAAACCAGCCTGTGCAGAAGACCCTCACGATGTTCATGTCGAATAAAGGTTCCGGAAGCCTCAAAGTTGGTACCGGGCCTATTTCGCATGTGACTGGTCGACTTGGTATTGGGAATAACAATAAATCATCCATCTTCGGTGGTATTGGCGGTGTTCGTCGAACGATCAGCAAGAAAACACCCTTGCCCATGGTGCTCGGAAGTCCTGTCAAGGGCGGAGAAAGTGCCGACGAAACTATGATAGACGACAACAAAGTGGATGAAGATGCAAAGACGAATGTCACAGAAGAAGCACCGGACAACAACTTCATGGCTCCAACCAACATCAGCACTGCGACGGTTTTAGCGGAAGATTCTACTCCAACGGAGGGGTCCAAGGAAATTCATCCACTTTCCCGGTCTCTCAGCGCATTACCTATTGCAAAACCTCCTACGAAAGGTCTGATGGGCCCGCCTCCCACCCCTACGAGCGTTGGGAACATCTCAAATCGGAGCACGGGCAGCAATGCCTCTGGAGCTAGTAGTGCCTCGCCATCCCAAGCTGGTCCGTTAGGTGCTACCAGATCAAGTGCACGAATAGCCAAATCTGCCCCCACTTTCGCAAAGATGAAATCGGGCACCGATGGACACGCCTCGTCTAGCAAGGGTGCTGCGGGCGCTGCATCTCCACGCGCGCCAGTTCCTAAGGCCCAGAAGATTTTGGACGGCTGTGTTATTTTCGTTGATGTTAAGACGGAGGCTGGTGATGAGGCTGGTTCAGTGTTCGTGACGATGCTAGAAGAACTCGGTGCCCGAGTACGCATGAAACCTTTTTTTTTTCTCCGGGCGTTTGTCTGAAACATTACATTATTTTCCAGGTTCAGGGAAGGGTCGGACAAAGCTGTACGCATATCGTGTACAAGAATGGTCTTCCAGGCACCCTAACGAAACATAGGTAAACTCGAGTTTACTTGATATTATTCTCAATTCCTGATGGCCAGCTTTTTTATGTAAGACTTCTCCGAGATCCTAAACCACTAGTCATCGGTATCGGGTGGGTTGTTGAATGCGCGGAACAACAGAAACGTGTGGGAGAGGCGGAGTTCCTTGTTGATCTAGAAAACGCACATTTTGCAGGAACCCACAAGGTAAGCTTCATGGTCTGGGCGATGATCTCCATGACTAAATTGCCCCATCTACAGCGCCGTCGTTCGATGCTTCCTAAAATGTATTCGAGCTCCATACCTCTACCTTCAGGGCTGGATAGAGACCAAAGTGGTGATGGCGACCGCTCGGATGATGCATCAACATGTAAGGCTATCGTCCTTTAATCAAGAATATTCTCTGACCGCGTCTCTTCAGCGATATCCTTGGACGAAGATTTAACACCCTTGGAAAGAGTCCGCAGACGTCAGAGCATCCTCTCTGGACCTCGACCTTGATGCATACGTACCATATTTCATGGTCATGACTATCTCTTCTTTACATTCACGAAACCTCACGAAAATTATAAATCTCCTTGCGACGCACAATATTATTGTTTGCGTAACTATTCTGTCTTTAACATGCTTTGTATTTGACACAACCTTCTTTTCTGCTTCGCTTCATGAATTATATTTTTGTTCGATTTGTAATTCTATAATTCGTACCTTAAAAGTTATAGCATGGTTGTTTTATATCAATTTCAACAGTCTCCCGTGGACGAACTTGAGCGAGCAGTGAGATTTATTATACAGGTAAATACATCCGGGGGATATAACTTATAAGCATGTACATTTGTCGAGATACATTTGTCGAGATACCACTCCATGGAAAAAGACGACGTGGGCACGCTATCTCTGGTGCATGAAAACGTCAATGTGCCGCTCGTGGAGCGACGTATGGTCTCAGGCCTTCTCATAGCTAACTCTGAGTGAAATGCTTCAGGTTGCGTGAGGGAGATTGGTCGGAATACCAATATCGGGTCTGGAAGTTTTACTCTTCACGAACACAGCCTCCTGGCAGTAGGAAGCGGAATTTCTCCGCCTGCTCGACCAAGTAACGAGGGAGTCCCACTGCTGACTTGAGTCTGTATTGTTTGCTTAGTAAAATTAACTTTCCAAGGCAAAGAAACACAATGACTTACGGTTGTAGGTTCATTTGTGATAGGAGGTCCACAAACTGCAACGAGACATTGAGCCACAGCCTTGAATAGAATGAATTCGGAGACATACGCTGTACGCTTCTGGTAGCATTCCGAAGATGTCCTTTCCTTTGCAGATGGTGTCTTGGATCCGTTTGGGGTCCAACAAGTTCACGCGGCCTGCGATACGGTCGGCATGGGAGAAGCCTTTCATCTTGACGGCGTATTCTGGGATGGTCCTGAAGCAGTAACTGCAATGCCAACCCGCATCAGCGAGAATGCGCTCCGTGCTCTTCGAGTGACGATAGTAGCTGTCGTGGTTCCAGATCTGGGCGCTTGCACGCCAGCTGGTAGGACCCAGATACCATTCAAAGCTAGGTGAAATTTAAGTGGTTGTGAGGAGTGGTCATGCAGTTGTAACGTACCTGTAGAGGTAGTCGCGCAGTTGGAGGTGGATGGAAGACCCGAAGTCGCAGTTCTTGAGCAAGTCCACTGTGTGGCGCGCAGGCAACTCGTCCAGATCTGACATCAGGACCATGCTTTGGGTTCCGGCAGGGAAACTTGAGATGTGGGAGCGGATGAGCATGGTCATGGTGTTGCGGGTATGAGCCTCCACATCCCATGGAGATTGTCCTGGACGAAGCGCATATCCTGGCAAACTAAAGACATATGCAATAGTCAGAATATGAAGTACTCAAACGTGTTGGTGTTGGGAAACTCACAAACTGTACACGATCTTATGCTCGAATTTGGCGAACCTTGCCCGGTTCTTCCCAAAATACGTCTCCTTTGCAAGTCCGGTAAAGGTCGCGTTTGACTCAACGATAAGGAAGTAATCGACGACGGAGTCCAGCTCGTTCAGCCGTATTTCCAGCAAGTCGAGTTCGTTACTCATCAGCACAGCGTCGAGAACTTTAATGTTTTCCTTTCCATGTCTTGCTTGCCAACCGTGTACTTTGCATGTATGGCCGTCCATTTTCAGCCCTTCTCCATAGAAGTGGGGAATGATGTCGTTGGGTCCGCTGTTATGATCCCACAAAGGCCGCGTGGAATAAGAAAGCAGGTTCTTCAACTGGTACTGGTTGTGCAGGATTGTATACAACAACAGCAAAGTGAAGACTGCAGCGACAGCGATGATGCCAGTGGACCGGGTACGTCTGATGAGGAGTGCCATGTTGGAATGTTGTCCGAGGGAGCGAGCAAGGAGCATACAATGCTTCAAGAATTTGGAGGGCTTGCTGTGCCAGCAATCAAGCAAGGAAACAGGACGTTGCTGATGCCCGCAGTATATAAGTCATTGCACAGCCATCGGGACCTTTCACTGTTATTACCACTTTCCTGATCTGAGTCAAACGTCATGTGACCCTCCGACGACTAGTGCGAGCTAACTAAGACTTCTTTCGCTTATCTCCATGGATTGCCTACTAGATTGGGTCAACTCCCTCAGTCCCTTTGCTAGCGTTCCAGCTCTGTGTTCCCCAAAGGGTAAACGTGAGGCTTCAATCCTCACACCTGAGACAAAACGTCTTGGAGTAGTCTTGGAGTTCCTGCAAACGCTCCTCAAGAAACTGCCGGACTGCATCGATGGCAATCACGTTAGGACAGCATTTTCCATTGCAAAGGTGATCATTGAGATGAACCATGTGGGTCGTCGTCTTTGTATCTTGGGCGCAGGCTGACTATTATTCCAGGAACTTGGAGACAATAAGGACGAGCTTGTGAAATGTGTCGAAGAAACGGCGAAAAGACTCCTGGCTGTGGAGAGGACGATAGGAATCGGTATTCCGAATGCTGCAGAACAAGAGATGAAGAAATTAGAACAGTAGGTCGTGCTCCATGGACCAAATTGTATCTCACAATGAACGCCTCACCGTCCAGGATCCTTGAGAAAGAAATGCGCAAGTTGAAGGATCTCGCCTTTAGACTGCTGGCCATACAAACGCTTGACCATGATGAAGACAAGAAGGCTATCCAAAATATTTTTCAATGCATTAATGACGCTACGATGGCCTTTCAGGTGCATAATTTTATATTCATCTGATATTCTTTATGTATTTTCTCACTGTTCGTTCCCAGGTTGGAGTGGCGAATAGCATCCAGAGGAAGGCGAACATGATACACGACGATATCAAGGCAAGTATCTCGGTTTCCTGGCTTGTTACCTACACTGATCGATTGAACAGAAAGCGACCCTGAAGAGATTGCATCCCTCCGAGATGGCTGACCACAGAACCCTTTTCGAACAATTAAAGCACGAAGGGTGCACGGCTGGAACACGCGTCAAGGTGATCGATGACATCACCAAATGGGCTATCGAGTCCTCGTCGGACAGCCCCTGTGTCTTCTGGCTGACCGGCCAGGCTGGCTCTGGCAAGACCACCGTTTCGTGCACCATAGCTAGGCACTTCGAGAAAGTTGGCAACACCGACCAAAGCACCGTGTTGGGTGGTAGCTTTCTGTGCTCTCGACAATTTGAAGAAACACAACAACCGACCCGTATCATTCCCACCATCGCCTACCAGCTCGCTCATAAATGCAAGTCTTATGCAGACGCCTTGCATGTTGCCAACGAATTTGACGCAGTCGATCACCACGTTGCCAACCAGCTGAAGGACCTTCTTATTGGGCCTTGGCAGCAGTCCGAGCCCACACGCCATCCAGAATTACCACGATATCTCATTGTTATCGATGGTCTTGATGAGCTCAAGGGCAATGGAGAGACAGCGTTTCTACGCGACCTACTCACAGCAATCGACGAATACGACCTGAAGAATTTGAAATTTCTTGTAACAAGCCGGTCTAATTCCGGAATAGTTAAGCTCTCTGAGCCCTTCGCGTCCTGTCATCTCCAAGACCTGCCAATCGAGGAGGCGAAGCCAGATGTTGAGCTGTACCTGAAAGAAAGACTGAAGGAGTTGGATGGCCGACCAGAGCTGGACGAGCTTGTGAGGCGGGCGGGTGGTCTGTTCGTCTATGCTGCAACAGTAGTGAGGCACTTGACTCTGCCTGGCTCAGTCACGGTTGAAAAGCAGATCGAGGTCCTTAAAGAGCTCTTTTCCGAACCGGCTTCTGCAAGCGACACGACACTCTTGATCAACGGTTTATACCAGCAGATTATGTGGCATGCCTTCGCAAAGTCCAGGCGAAAGCGAAAGGGCTCGACTCGCCGGCTCCATGTCCTGTATACTTTTTTGTGTACAGGCGAACGTATATCTCCTTCTGTTGCTGCTGCGCTTGTTCCGGGTGGTGACAATGAAGCCGTGGGGACTATTCTGCATGATTTCCGCTCCATACTTTATACTCATGGCAACCAAGTTTTTTGGTATCATCCTTCCTTCACCAACTTCATTTTTACTCCAACATGGTCGAACTTCCGCATTGGTGAGGACGACTTTGCATTTTCATGTAACGAACAATCCCATCACAGGCTTCTCACTGAATCTTGCTTCCGCATCATGGAGTCTGGACTGAGATTTAATATGGGCAATATAAGCTCATCTTTCCTTTTCGACCATGACAACACCACACTGTCTGAGCAGGTCAACCGAAATATCGACACCAGTCTCAGATATTCATCTCGCTACTGGACTCACCACTTGGCTTCTACCAAGTTAATTAATAACGATGATCTTTGTCGCTGTATTTCGGACTTCCTTCAAATTCGCGTCCTTTTCTGGATCGAAGCCATGAACCTGCTCGGATTTCGTGATCAGTGTACACCAATACTTCAACGTGCACGGCAATGGGTATTGAAGGTATGGATCATATTTATGAGCTCTGCTACATCAATTAATGTTGTCGGTTCAGTGCAGAAACAATTATTTGGAACTGTCTTGTGACCTTGACGAAGCTGTGAAGTTTGCTATCTATTTCACAGAGAGCCCAGCCGCCGAATCAACACCGCACCTCTATATCTCGGCGTTGGCAACATGGTCGCAGACCAGCAGTCTCTGTCAGAAGTGGAGAAAATCATTCTCTCGTATCCCTCGCTTTACGGGTCCGCAGCTGCCAGCAGTTGACGGCCACACTTGCAAGGTCACATCGGTCGTGTTCTCTACAGATGGCACACAGATCATCTCTGGCTCCGAGGACCGATCTGTGCGCATGTGGGATGCACATACAGGTGTGCAGATGCAGGTGTTCAAGGGTCACACCAATGGTATCACCTCAGTCGCATTCTGGTCTGATGGTACCCAATACATTGTCTCGGGCTCTGACAACGAATCTGTGAGGGTATGGGATGTAACAACAGGTGTACAGCTGGCAATGCTCTACAACCACTCCTGTAAGGTCAACTCCATTGCATTTTCACCTGATGGTACACGGATTGCCTCTGGGTCCCATGACAATTTGGTACGAATCTGGGATATATATGCAGGCGTGGAGATGCAGGCGCTCAAAGGCCATACTGGCTCTGTCACCTCCATCACATTTTCGCCTGATGGCACACGTATCATATCTGGCTCCAACGACAAGTCAGTACGCATCTGGGATGTGCCAAAAGGTCTGCAGGTGCAAGTTCTCAATGGCCACACTCTTGAGGTCAGCTCAGTCGCAATTTCGCCCGATGGCACACGGATCACCTCTGGCTCCCATGACAAGTCTGTGCGGGTGTGGGATGGATCGACGGGTGTGCAGTTGCAGGTGATCAAGCGCCACATCGACTGGGTCACCTCTGTTGCCTTTTCACCTAATGGTGCACGGATCGTATCTGGCTCCCGGGACCAGTCTGTCCGTATATGGAACGCATCCACGGGTGTGCAGGTGCAGATGTTCAGGGGTCACACCCATTATGTTACCTCTGTCTCGTTTTCGTGCGATGGCATGGATGTTGTTTCTGGCTCCGATGACAAGTCTATTTGCGTGTGGCGTATGCCAAAGCCAGTGGAGCCAAAAAAGTTTCTTTGGACACGAACACCAATTAATTGGATCATCTCTTCC
>Ga0307517_10001420_pt1 | contig 40295 bp, 40 predicted proteins | sample 23_EM_MG_FD_194515 | JGI IMG/M metagenome (GOLD analysis project Ga0307517, IMG submission 194515) | Populus trichocarpa ectomycorrhiza microbial communities from riparian zone in the Pacific Northwest, United States - 23_EM | ecosystem: Host-associated > Plants > Roots > Unclassified | place...
GGAGAGTGCCTTCGAAGGGGATCGTCACCACTAGTAGAGAAATCGTTCTCTACTATAGAGTAGTGGTTCTTCGTGCGAAACAACAATGTAATCTGTCTTGGTTCTCTTGACTTGTTGACTCTGTAATTGTGAATCGTGAGAGGAAACAGAGATAAGGAAAGTGAAACGAAGTGACGAATACACTTCAGAGAATGAAATGAAGTCCAATAACAAAAGTTCAAAGAAAACATAGTGTTACAAATGGTTCAAACAAACACAAAATACTTATGTCCTGACAAGAAACAGACCCCCACTGCTGTCAAAGCCAGAGAGTATATTTTACAAATGACACTGGAGCACTACAACAGATGGAGCAAGCACAGGTGGTTGTGAGATGCAAATATGGTATGCTAAAATAATCGGTCAATCATGAACAGTTGGTAAAAATGTGTTAGGCTGTGGGTCATCGAGTTTGTGGGGATCAAACAAGGCAGAGCAAAAAGCAATAACAGGAGAAACCACGGAAGCCCACTCTCCTAGTGCTGTTTGTTGGTGATGAAAGCATATGGGTATTAATGAAAAGCAGGGGACTTGGAGTTGGCAGCAATCTTTTCTGACTGATCATCAGCGGTGAACCAGTTCCAGAGCCAGGTCCCAGCACAGGATGTCTTGAGAAACTGTTGCCCCCCATCATTGGTGGTGCACTCCTCAGTTCCGCCAGCAAACTCGTATGTGGACTTGCGACTCAAGCGGGGGAATGGGAACCCAATAACCGGTGAGGTTGTTCATGATTGAATCCTTTCCAGCGGCAAGTGCACTTGTATGGTTCCTCTTTTGGCGGCTGATCCTTGGGGGTACACAAAGGGGGGGCTGGGGCGATGCTCAGATTGAGAGTGTGGGGTTTTTGACCATGGCTGAGTGGACTCCGACCACAGGGTAGGAGTGGGGGATTTAGCCGAATCAGGATGAGGGTTAGAGGACCAGGTCAGGGTTTCAGTGGGCTTCCAGTCACTGGGTTCCTTGTCGTCATAGTCTCAGTGATGAGTGGGGCATTGAAAAGTCACCTGTTGTGTGCAACGCCCACCAGATTCACTTCCAACCAACGCGCCAGAGAACTGCAAGGGGAAGATCAGCAAATGCGACTGGATGCGCATGGCGCCCCTCACTACATCGTGGGCGCAGGATAACGAGTAATCATCAACCCCAGTAAAACCGGAGAGGCCGTTCCCATCTACGTCTGCTTCGGGACAGGCAAAACCACAATCACTCAGCCTACCAAGTCACGAGGGCGAGGACGTGGGTAGAAGAAAGCAGAGGGAGGAGCGGCAGAGATGAACGTGGCTAGAGTGCTTGAAGAAGATACGTCCTGGAGGTTTTGAGAGGAAGCTGAACCCCCCGGTGAGGTCCTGAGGGGAGAACTTCACCTTCCAAAGCACCTCTTATTAGTACATATCAGGCCAAGAATCGAGTGTTCAGCGCTCAGCTTCCCCTGTGAGGTGGGTTAGGACCCCGGAGGATCGAAGATATGATGTACCGCATGCTTAAAGGCAAACATTTAGACCATCCGAAGTGTAGCGTCAGAAGTGGCCTTCAGACTGGTGGATGTGATCGAGGATTCCAAAGTCCCGCCCCGTGGGAAGTTCAACGTCCTCCACCACTCTGAAGGTCACCTCCGGCACTGCTCGGCGCTTCAACCCCACCGGATTATGGGTGACCGCCCCGGGCATTACATCTACACCCAAAGACACCATCTGTGGACCAGTTATTCCTTATGCCATTGGCTCGACATCCCCGAAGCACGTCTGGAAGCCAACAGCAAATTAACTTGTGCCAACGACAAAAAACCACGCTTGCATGCGGAGGAACGATCATCGCATATCATGACGGCCCGGAATATAGTGACGAATGGGAAACGTTAAGCAGAGGGTCAACCCTGCCGACCGTCCTCCAGAGGACGAACGTATATACGCCAAGATTCAATAAACTATAGTGCATAATTATCATACCATCGAACATGCAAAAAGGCAAAAAACCTATAGTAACCGAAAAAACAAATCGTTGGGTGGAGAGACCCAGCTCTCCATTCCTCTAACCGCGCAAGTTGAAACCCAACCTCATGTCATCTTTCCTAGACTCTTCATGATATTGGCGATGGCAAAGATCGACTTCGCCACCTGCCTCGACTCCTTCATGATCGTATCTGGAGGGCCTCCCTGAAGCTCGCTCAACTTGTTCGCGTTATCGCTGAGCTGTTTCAGATGCTCCCTGCCCTGTTGCACAGAATTAGGGGGGAGATTATCTTTGCAGACAGCGACGATGCTCGCAACGATCGTGATGATCTGCGTGATGTTCTCGCCAAGGGTGGGTGGAGGAGTTGGACTGCGAATCCCGTTGACGACGTTCTGAATCGCTACCACGATAGCGTCGGACTGTGCCTCGAGATATGGCTAGAGACCAAAAAGGTCAGCGATCCGTGGAGCCATCGACAACACAAAAACGCTGCACCTTTAATTCATTCCAAGCATCTTCCGGTGCTTCCTGAGTTGCCGAATCATTGCTCATCGGCCTGTTCGTTCGCCTTTCGAAAATTGGCGGGGGCGAACTACCATCTGAGCTATTCGACGGATCGGATAGCCCTGTCCCGTTCCTCGTCCCCTTTCTGCCAAAAAAAGCCCTCGAGGTAAAATCACTAGTTCCGTTCCTCAGTGGTGCGGTCCCAGTCGGTAGCGTACCACGTGGAGGGAGGGAGGCCTCTTCTGTGGATCTCTTCCCAGGAGTCTGTCCGTTAGTGGTTGGTTGCATCGCATGAAATTGCTCTTGTTCCGCTGGGGTGGCTCTTCTGATGAAGGTAATCTTCGCGATCTCCGTGATTGTCGATGACACGTGGCTCGCAGCAGCATCGAGAAGACTGACAGGGGACATCCCGGCACCTGTGGCGTGGCTCTTCGTAGCGACAACGAGATTGCTGAGGGTCGCTTCGGCCCGGTCCCTCAGAGACCGCACAACACCGAGACCGACCTCATCCGACAGGGGCCTCCGTTCGAATTGCCTCAGGTCGTCAGCGATGGCAGTAACAGCGTTGACAACCGCTTTCATGGGAGCGAGGACACGCGTCGGCGAGTTACTCCTACCCGCGGTCAATAGGCTATCGACCGCGGAGACGAATGCGGTAACGTGAATATCCAATATTGCCCCATCCGGAGACATGGGGAAGTTGTCGTCTGTCTTCGGCGGCTGGAGGAACAATTGGGATGTCGCTACGTGAATGCATGGCTTCAACAAACCAACCCTATTCATCGGCCCGAGTGAACACAAACCTTTGAGACCTCTTAACTCTGTCTTTGCCAACTCGTACTTCCGTTTGTAGTCCTTGCACTGGGCGTCCAGGTCGCGAATGATAGCAAGGTCGGCGTCCTTGGCGGTCATAAGTTCGTCATTCCGCCGTGAAAGCTCTGCAAGCTCCTCCATGAGCCCTTGCATGTCAGACTGCAGTTGTCTAAGGAGCTGGGGATCGGCCTTGATAGACTGATGAGAAAGTGGATGGATGACGGATGACGAAACACTCACCCCGCCCCCACCGTTACTTCTCTCTGTTTCCAAAGCCTCACAGCGATCTCGGAGGATCTGTAACTCTTCCTCGTGTTCCTGCTGGCGCATGTGCTCCCTGTCACGATCCCGGGCTCTGTCCTCTCGTAGTTCCTCTAACTCCTTCTGTAGAGTACGCATGGCATTAGCATGCTCGTCGGCTCGCTGGAAGGGCACACTTAGGCGTGTACGAGAGAGTCAAAGGAACTAGACGCACCTTTCTGAACTCATTCAGCTCTTGTTCCAATTGAGCCGCCCTCGCATTCCCGTCCGCGTTGCTCCTCCCCTTCTCATCAGCATCCCCTAAATCCCTCTCTAAGCCGGCAATCTTGCCCTGCATCGTCGCGATCTTGTACTCATACCCTCTCCTAATCTTCTCCTCCTCTTCACCAGGAATCTTGGATGCAGGCCTATCAGATGCAACGGAGATCCGTCCATAGGACATTCGGTCGAAGTAGTCCTCCCCGGTACTAGGGACTCCATTCCTCATCGGAGGGGCGCCCTCTTCATCCACCCGCCCCAAACGCGCACTCAAACCACTCAAGCCACCCACCATTGGCGATGACTCCTGCTCTCCATCTGTATTTCGGTCCCTGTCACCATCATCCAGCATCGCAGTGCTCGAGCTGTCCCGGATTTGACGACCATATGGAACTTCAATTTCCTCCTCGGCAATAGTGCTCTTGTTTGGGATGATCACTCCACTCGTGGCACTCTGAGCGTTCCCATTGCTCGTAGTTGACTCGGTGACGGACCCGCTAGGCCGATGAGTGAGAAATTCCCTATCCCGGCGATCTTCGGACATTCGACCAGTGGTATCCTGCATACGAAGGCTTCGCTGTCGCCCCATATTGATACCATCTTGGGATGGCTTCCGGCGTGGAGGTGAAGTGGTTTCCGAGCGACCGGTAATCGTATTATCGAGGCCGGCCTCGCTCGGATGACGGCGGTCACGATAATTTTTTTCCATGCTTGGTCTAAAGTTATTTAGCGATGGTACCGGGGGAGGGTCTGATGTGCTTGAGTGCTCCTGCGGTGGGTATTCATCGTAGGATTTGTCCTGAATACCGGCCTGAGAGTTTTATGTGAGCAAGAGACAACAACAGCCAGGATAAGCGGACACACTTGTTCCTTGAATTCTGGGTACCGTCGAGACAGTTCGTAAAAGACGTCGCTGGAGAGATCCTTGAAGCGAGAGGCGGGGAGCGTGGCAAGTTTTTGCCGAGCCTGGTTTCGTTTGGGATGGAAATCATCGCGAACGGGCAAAAAGGGGACTGAGCGTATTAGGGGAGTTACGATGAGCCGTCTGATATGTTAGGAGGGTGGGGCACTTTGCCTAACCTTCGTTCTCTGCGGAATTGTTCGTCCTACGCAGCAGTTCATCGTACACGTCGGTAGAGAGTTCTTGAAACTGTTGACGTGTGAGGCGGGTGAGCTTTTGTCGTGCCGATGTTCGAGAGTTTGCAGGCTCTGAAGGGGGAACAGAGTGAGACTCGTGCCGGACATGGGTCCAGCCATGTGACTGTCAAAGTTGGATTCCAACAGTATCGCCTAGCAACGCCTGTCATTGGGATGATAGTGACCCTGGAGAAGCCAGGATGACGAGGGCGAACACCTCGAACAATACGTGGGCGACAGATAAGTCTGGAACACACACCTTTGGCGAGATAGGAAGCTAGATACTTGTGCAGCTCGTCAAAGTGGGCTTTGGCAATGACAGCAGAGTCCAAAGGTGGGTAATTGGCGCTTTGGTTCGGAGGGCTCCTTGGCTGGAATGTGCCGTTTTGATAGCCAGAGATTCCAGAGTAGGTAGTCGTGGTTGGAGAGGGCGGCGTGCGGGAGGTGCTCGTCGTCCGCTTCATGGCGTACACAGCGCGTGTCGCGGCCGAGAGGGGGAGGGGGACGGCGGCGATGTCGGGATGGTGGGCGGGAGGGCGGAATGGATGAGGCGACCGTTCTCGGTCAACACGCTTGCTCCGGCGTCAATCAGCGAGTCAATACGGTACAATGATCTTTTTGATCTCCAAGATTCGAGCTTTTTCTCCTTCACGCATTCCACACACTTGGACTGGACAGCATGTTCTTTGTATACAGATCAACGCAGTACAACAGTGTAAAAAGTGGTTTAATCGAACAGTCCAAAGCCCTGGCGAGGTCGGAAATTTCAGGTCGTATTCTTCGGAAATCGAGCAGAACAGCCTTACCATGTCTTCATCTTCGTCTTCCTCGTCTTCCTTCTTCTCCTCCTCAGCCGGGGCAGCAGATGTTTCCTCAGTAGCCGCAGCGGGGGCGGCAGCAACGGCAAATGCCTCGGGGTTGGCCAAGTATTCCTTCACCTTTTCGGACCCCTCGAACGTGTAGTCGGTGACAAGGGACACGGCAATGAGATTCTTGTAAGCGTTGACGAGCGAGTGGGAAACGGACACGACCGTCGGGTAAGAGATTGCCAAGGAGATGGCGGCAATGGTCTTGACACCAGACAAGAATCGGTCAACCAACTCGGTATCGGTGACATCCAAAACGTCGGGGGTGAAGGCGTTCCCGGCGTCGAAGATTTGAACGACGGTCATACCGTACGTGAACGGGGAGATGTTCAACATGTTCAAAAGAGCGGCTTCGGAAGGACCAACCCTGGTACCAGCGGTGACGACCTTCACGTCAGAAACGATTTCAATCGTACCCCTGGCAATCTTAGTGGGGATACCTAAAGCTTGGAAAAAGGATGTCTTTCCGGGCTCCATTCCAGTGTTTCCGGAGGGAACAGTGACATCCCGAGGAGCAAAGGCACCGGCCCTAGCAGGGGCAGCAACCTTGTTCTCAATGATGAGGTCCCTAATGTCCTTCAAATCGCCAGAGGTGAAGACGAATCCGATGTTGCCCCTGACGTGGGGAAGGAGACGTTCGAATTGGGGGTATTCACTGAGGATCGAACGCAAAGCACGTCGGACCATAGTGTTCTTGCCCATAACTACGGTGCCCTTGCCACGAAGGGCGACGCGAATCTGGTGCATCTGGTTGGATCCGACGTTATCGACATTGACTAGGAAGATGGAGGCTGAAGGGTACGGGCTTCAGACACTGTCATAAAGCAAGGTGCATGAACGTACGGAATTTGGCAACAAGGTCCTTGAGGCGATTGAAGTATGCCTCTTTCTGCGCGCGAGTAGAGCCCATTGTGGATCGGTTTTTCCTTGCAACACGTTAGCATGATTGTGGGGCGGCGGTCAAGTTTTTGACTCACTATTTGAGCCGTGACAAGGAGTAAATGTGCCTCCCGATTGACCTCTTTTGCAATAGGGTTATCAGAATAGCCCAACCAGCGCAAACACATAACAACTGACCTGTGTGCCAACGGATTTTTCAAGGCGTGAATATCGTTACGATTTGATGTCAGTTATTGGGAGCATTGGCCAATTTTGATGAACTGTACAGCGGTCCGGCCGTTGCCGCAGCTTGTGAGGGTAGGTGAGGGTCCGGTAACCCAAGCGCCCACTTGGTTACTAACGACAAATGTATAATGCTCTTGCCCGGTGTGTCGTTACACCGTATCTTCAACCCTCTCTACCCACCGAACGAACTCGCTGACAATCGAGACCTTCGAGAATGTCGCAAAAGCCGAACGTACAACGAAACCTCCGCCTGCCAAACGTCGAAAGCTCACCGCTACAAAGAGGAAGAAACCCGTGAATGTTCGCGCCGTACCCAGTTTCTCTACTTATCCTCGGGCCCCCCTTCCACACATGGGGATATTTTTATCTCTCACTCCCTTTCGTTTTCGCGGATTCTTGTTTAGTACGCTACCCTCATTTCTGTTCAACCTTTCTTCTATTTTGTTTTTTTGACTTTGGTGCGCTCAATGCCAACACCTTATCCCGACCTCTCTTGGTGGGCATTCCCACCATCTATGTAACCAGCATGGCCGATTTCCTCACGATCAGTTGGACGTGTGCTTCGTTAGCACATGGACGCGAGCACCGCTGCTTCTGACGCTCCCGATGATACAAGCGAACACGACTCCATCGGTGGACCGTTCGCCGTCATCGAATCAGATTCCAGATCGCTCACAACTCTAGTTCGTACTCTTGGCATGCGAGGACTTCAAATTATCTGATTCTGGGTCATCGAACCACGACCAACTTCACCCCACCTACGGCTTGGTCTCTGTTTCTTGTGGAAGAAGACAACGATATACCGCCGAAGAAGAAACCGAACGGTCTCGAGGACAGGGAAGATGATTCACCGAAGCTTTCGTGGCCGTTTTCGAATCTGCTGAACGATGACGCTTGTGCACACGACGATCTTGAATCTACTTCTGAACGTGGAAGAGAAAGGTTGAGGGAGCCCAGAATCGAGACTGAAAGATGTCTTCGTCGGTGTCGCGTATCCACCTTTTCATTTTCGGCTATCTGCATGAATCTGCACGATCACTTACACTTCCGAACCGATTGTACCAATAGGACGACAAAGGCCTCGGGTGTAGTGAAACTATGGGGGGGGGGGGGGTGACACAGCGACCTGCAAGCTCAGAATGTCACGATGGGAGCCAGTTCATGGGTGAGAACCTTTCCGTGGACGGACTAAATGCCGTGACCCCGCTGTCATCTAGGAACGCTGGGCCGTTTTCTGATACCGGGTTGAGATGCTCAAGAGGCAAATATTCGGGCTGCATCGAGGTGAAATCCACACGGCGGAGAAGCGGATAGGGGCCGAATACTCAGAGGTGCGCGTATCTCCCATAACTAGCCACACAAGGGGATTCAGTGGGATATTTGAAACCACGGCGATTCCAAATGGACCTATCTTGACAGAACCGGGACCAACTTCATGTCGAACCGTCACCTTCCCGTCCCGGGAACGTCCAGATCGCAGGGGATCCCGTGAGTCTACAATCCCTGCATGGAGTGAGTGTTTTTCAATGGCGGAAAGGGCAACTGATGGGGTCTTCTCAGTTTGAAGCAAGCGTCTTTGGTAGGCGGACGCGGAATACTAGTGGGATGGGGAAGGCAGGGCTGCCATCATTGTTTGCCAATGCCTGCACAAGAACCTGCGTTTATATTATCTGACGACTACTGAGCTACGATTGAGAAAAAAGCAAAGAAAGTAAATCAGCGCAATCTGAGGAATGAACGAGAGCGCGAAAGGGGAGAAACAATACCCACGTCGAGTGCATTACTCTATAGAAAGCATAGCCCACTAGTTGGGCAGGAGTTAGATATCAGACATTGTGGGTAAGTTGATAGGAAAAAAAATAGAAGGAATTGGGTTGGAGTGGTTATGGGTGGGTCGGGGGAATAGTCCGTTGAGGATTGTTACAGAAAACGTTGTAACGAGGATGAAGTGAAAAGAGCCTCCTTCCTTCGAGCAGAGCTTCGAAAATGGAATCGATGCGAGTAGCAAGGTGGAGAAGGGCATCAGGTACGACGAAAGAATCCGGACGATTGCACCAACCGCAAATGTTCAACAGACGACGCAGGAGCAGCCACTCGAGTGCCCATCTCCGTCCACACCACTCCTCATGCCACTGCTCCTTCTGCGATGGTGGGAACTGCTCGGAGCACCATCACGCATCAACATACTGGCTCGGGTGGCGGCCTCAAAGACATCATCGACGCCTTCAATGCGGAGGGCGCTGCACTCCTTATAGTCTCTAGCGCCGATATCGTGAGCGACACGTTCGGCCTGCGCCCGCGTCACAAAATTCAGGTAATCTGGGTGATCCTGTGCAGGACGGAGGTCCGATTTACATCCGACAAGGATGATCGGAATGACGGGTCCGCAAATGGACCTCACCTCTTCTATCCACTATATATTGCGGAGAAGCGTCAGTGACTCGCGACTTAGGGGGTTGAGTTGAAGTTACCTTGACTGTCACGTTCTCCAAAGAATCTGGTGTGTCAATTGAGAAGGCGATCAAAATGACGTGTGATTTCGCGTATGAGAGCGGACGGAGACCCTGGACGAGACACGTGGTCAGGTTATCCCAGAATCTCGACTTGAGACTTGAAAACTACCTCGTATTCTTCCTGACCGCTAATGATGAAGAAGTTGGATCAGCAAGGTTAGTCATCCACCAATGTTCTGGTACACACGCAGTATCCCACAGCGCCAACTGCACAGGTTTGCCGTCCAGTCTGATCTCGGCGACGTAGTTTTCAAAAATGGCTGCATTCAGGGGATTCAGAATGATCTGGTGATGGGAAACTGGGTGTGGACTGACTGGGTTCCTTCGGAGACGATGAGCGAAAGGAGGTGAGGCTAGGTGTGGAGGACTCACATATTCTTTGGGAAACTCTCCGAGGGCAAACGAACATAGCAGCGAAGTCTTGCCGCAAGCACCTGTAGTTGACGGTTAGAACGTGGTCGCTGAGCGATCGCGGACAGCTAACCGTCGCCCACGATGACAAGCTTTCTTCTGATCTAAAACCGAGCAAGAGTGTGTTGAGTCTACACCCATGTGCGTAATCGAGACCCTGGTGGACGTACGGGGTTGGAGGATGACATTTACGATGCGGTGATTGGGGAGGGGTTTCGTGCGACGATTGACAGGCCAGAGCCGAACAGCGTTGTGCGCAGTTGGGGGGAAAAAACTCAGCGTCGAGAAGAGTGGAAGAAAGGGCGCGGTGGATGAAATAAGGGAGGGTAAGCTCTTCTAAGCTGGACGCAACCCCGTCGTCGTCGTTGCCGTTGTCGTTGTCGGGCGTAAAGGCCAATGAGGCGGTGTGCAAGGAATGAGCCAAGTCGGAGTCCTTTGAAACCCGGTCACGGCATCTATACTCCGACACGTGACGAGGACCACAAACCCCCTTCAAGTCCCGCTCTGGCCCGCTCTCAATTATACGCAAGCGAGCCCCACTCAATCGATTCTATACCTTATAATTCCGCACGGGTAACTTAAAAACATGCTCCTAATTCTCCCAGACGGTTAATTTCAAGCCAGCGTTCTGGACCTTTGCTCGATCGTGTGCCCGCTGCATCTTTTGACCCCGATCTATCCACCTGGTCCAAGGCATCCCGTGTAAAAGCATGCCACGTCATGTTAAGATACACTTCGTGCCATTGCGCTCGTCTTTGGTGAACCTTCCGATCTCGATATACGGCCCCCTAGTTCAACGTAATGCAGTGAGTGCCCCCTTCTCTTCTCCCACGCCATTCAGTAATATTTCTACACCCCGTAGAGACCCCAGGGCCTCGCAATACAACTGACGTTGCCCGAAAAGAACATCGAGGTGTTCGTCGGATGGACCGGGATGGCCTCGGCCTCATCTCTTGCTCATTTTAGCTCCCCTTCATCTGCCGAAAAGGGGATTGAGACCCTGGAAGTCGACCCCCAGTTCGCCCAGGGCCTCGGTTTAAGCCCTGACGATGTTGTGCGTACCATCTCATGTGCCCGGATGTCAGGATTTTCACAACATCTTAAGGTAGAAATTGGTCTCTTGCACGATCTTGGGTATGCGAAGTCCATCGGGACTGAACCACTGACTGCAGACGACTGGGAGATCCTCGTGGGTCTACATCTCGCAATAACAAATAAGTTGACCGACCACCTGCTTCAGGAATCGCACGCTTCCCATGTGGAGTCGAGTTTGATTTCCCAAGTCAGGGTTGCCAACATTGGCCAAGAGATCGACGTCTGGGTGTTGGGCCGTACCAGAGTCAGATTGCGAGTAGGTGAGACGGTGGTCAACTGAACGGTGGTGGAGGTTGACATCTTCAAGTCTCCCTAAACGGGTCTGAAAATGGTAGACCTCTCCTGCTCGCGACTGACACCGAGGTCGTCGTAGCCCCAAAGACGAGGACGAGCGTTCGGAAGGATGCCAGAGACCCTACCGTGATACCTGATAGCACCGTGTCGGCCGAGAAACAAAACCGAGCAAAGGCTTTGCTTCTTCGCGTACTACCGTTTCGATTATTCCCGATGCCAACCTTCACTATTTCCTCAAATCTGCCTCTAGCGGTTGTATCCCAACTCGTATTCACGGAGCTCACGGGAAGGATGCCTTCCCAGATGGGTGATGCGACAGAAGTACTCTTACATCCTGCCCGAGTAACGAGAGTTCCACCCCCACCCGATCCTGGAGCCCCGGCAGAACAGAAATCCATAAACCCGGCCCCTGTTTCTCCGACCACCAGGGTTCTCAACTCAAAAGATTTGAAGGATAAGGCAGAAGAACAAGCCATATCCGACGGATCTGTCATTCTCGTTTCTTCTTACAACATACCCAATAAACACATTGTATTCGCGAGCCCGGTTAATGGAGCCGAAGAGTTCGACATTGTTCAGTGAGTAATCATGTTTTGATGAAGCCCCCTATATCGTAACCCTTCCTTAAGTGTCGATGTGGATCAAGATGCCGCACCCCCAACAACTGAGGAAGGCGCCCCCCCTGACGGTATCCCCATGCTTGAGTAAGTTCACCCCATGGTAGATTTCGGCATATTCAACGCTTGCCAGCCAACCACCGGTCAAGATGTTACCCGGTCTCACTGATGTTGTCACGAAGTGCAACACATTTGTCGAAGTTAAATTCATGGCGCACAGTCGAACACAATTTGTCGAAGGCAGTGAGTCAGAACCCTGGGGGTGATTTCGTCCGTAGATTATTGACATTGTTTCGGAGTTTCCGCGCTTCTGATTACCGGCAGATCCGGGGCCGGAAAGACCTCCATCGCGAAGACTGTTGCGAAAAATATGGAGAACAATCGAAACGTTAGGACATGTGAGGTGCATTTAAAATCGGTTCGCCGTGGCTGCTAATTCCTGTGCCTACGCTTTCTTAGACACGCTATCTGTTGATCTGTCTCAGTTCACCGAAAAGACCGTACCCAGACTCCGGGAACTCTTTACACACTGGCTCATGAAGGCGAGATGGCACCAGCCCTCGGTTTTGATCTTCGATAACATCGACCAGTTGATACCACCGCAGGCAGAGGTAAGTGGAGGGTCGTGAACGGCGGATGCAGTTCTTTGACCGTTATACCCCCCCCCCCTCCAAGAATACGGATTCGACTCGGACAAGGCACATCGTTGAGACCTTCATCGGAGTGTATGCCACAACCTTCAGATCAATCCCCACGAACTTCAGGGGAGTCGTCGTGATCGCTACCGCAAAATCCTCCGCCGCTATCCACCCACTCCTCAAGCAACTACACGTCTTTGAAGATACGATCAATGTACTGCCCCCTAACAAGGAGGCGAGAAAAGAGGCAAGTACAGAAGCGCCAAGTCCGAAAGTTTCTTGCTCATGTCTTCTTTCCCCAGATACTGTCTCACTTCGTGGAACAGCGGACACTAGTCTCTGATCTAACCAAAGATGAATCATTAAACTACGCAGCTTTGGCGACCCTGACAGAAGGTTATGCAGCACTAGATCTAAAAGATCTAGTCTCCAGAGCGGTGCAGAACGCGGCGGAACGTTCCCTTATTGATGCAAATGGACGTTTGGATTACGCTGCAGTGAGTTTGAGCCAAAGCCCACCGGTTGTACAGCGCTGATCGCTCGCTCAGCCGAGACTGATGTATCTGGATTTCACCGCGGCTCAAGAGGATTTTGTCCCACTCTCACTTCGGGATGTGAATCTGCAGAAATCCACGGTTAGTTGGGCTGATGTCGGAGGTTAGTTTCAAGAGGTTCGGATGGAAGTACAGCCCAATCGACTCATATGGTACTACAGGACTGAAAGAAACGAAGAAAGTCCTCAGGGAGACACTGGAATGGCCCACGAAATACGCCCGCATCTTCGCCCAATCACCCTTGCGCCTCCGCTCTGGGTGAGTTAAGCCTCGCTGATTGCAATTGACCTAACACCTTCCTAGGTTGCTTCTGTACGGGTACCCTGGATGCGGCAAGACCATGCTTGCTTCCGCAGTCGCAAAGGAGTGTGGGCTAAATTTCATCAGCGTCAAGGGCCCTGAGATCTTGAACAAATACATTGGCGCGAGCGAGAAGTCGGTAAGCGCGAGATTATCACCCCTTTACACTCTCCTATTCATGCAATCTGGAACTGAATCTTTCGCCTGATGTGCCTGATGCTCGGTTGCCGCTGATCACCCTCGGGCATATCGTTTAGGTTAGAGATTTGTTCGAGAGGGCTACTGCCGCGAAGCCCTGCGTCCTATTTTTCGACGAGTTCGACTCCATCGCACCGAAACGGTATGTTTGGCTGGGTAGGGTCAAAGAGCGATCGTTGATACGTTTTCTTCTGCAGAGGACACGACAGCACCGGCGTCACAGATCGGGTTGTAAATCAGCTGCTCACGCAAATGGATGGTGCGGAGGGCTTGGAAGGCGTGTACGTGCTCGCTGCGACCAGGTAAGCGAACAAACGCACTCACCCACCATCCTTTCGACTTTATTCCGCATGGTGGCGCCTGGCTTGTCGGTCGATCATCTCGGCCTGCCGATGTGGTCCTATTGTTGATGGGATGGATGTTGAACTTCCCCTGATTTCCCAACAAATGAGACCAACAAACGGCATCACATCACATGGAATATTCTGTGTTGAGTCACCGCCTCACTTCACTCTACCCGTCCTGATTTTCGGTCGTTGTTTTCTTGAATTGTACTTATTTGACCCTTTCACTGGGATTTAGTCGTCCAGATTTGATAGATTCAGCGCTGTTACGCCCTGGGAGGTTAGACAAGTCTCTGTTATGTGACATGCCCGGCCAAAGTGACCGGAAGGAGGTACGTCATTTTGTCTTTTTGATGAAAGTGCAAGGGGACGTCTCTTACGGTTGGCTTTGTCGAATGATAGATTCTGGAGACACTCCGCAGAAAAGTGGCACTGGCGGATGACGTGGATCTGGAAGCCATCGCACAAGTAACGGGTGGATTTACAGGGGCAGACCTCCAAGCGTTGGTGTATAACGCTAACCTAGAGGCTGTGCACGAGACAATCGACCAGAACCCCCTGAACAATGCCTCGGGGAAAGGTGGAAGTAGCAGTATCCCGGAAGAAGGCCAGAAGATCCAATATATAACGTTCGGTCCGGAGGGTAGCGAGAAAAAAGTGTTATCGGCTGCGGAGGAAATGGCGATTCAGAGGCAGGTGAGAAGTCTGGCACATCTTTTACGAAGTGGTACACACCTATGGGGACACACAACCATCCAGTTGAGACAAATCTACCTGTCTACTTCAAAACGGACTGAGGAGGAGGGAAAGGTCGAGATCCCCAAACCCTCGAAGGTTGGTTTTTCCAAATCTCCAGGTGTACAGCCCACTGAGCCGGTTTCTTAGCCGGTCGTGAGCGCAGAGCACTTGCGCAGGGCCTTAAAGACTGCGAGGCCATCCGTCTCGCGGCAAGAAATTCAGAGGCTACGAGCAATGTATGTGATATTCGTCACCAAAACCGTGGGAAGGCTAACGTGATGGTGCAGATATGATGTGTTTGACCAGGATCGGAGCGGCAGGATGCCGGTCCCCCCTGAGAACACCGCTGTGGGCACTCGGGTTTCACTTCAGTAACTCCGCACCGATGGTGTGAAACACGAGGTGTCCGGGATGCCGGTTGACTGACACTGGTGGTGTATAACGAACAGTGGTTGGCGGTGATATGTGGTAGAGTCATTAACAAATGCCACAAGTACATCGTGAAACGTTGGAATAGGGTGTGTGCCCAGAGGTGCACCAGAACCTAATGCCAGGTGATATTGAACGTCTAATCGGACCGCATGCTGGGCATCCGGATGCTCATGATGAAGTGGAAGCCCTGTTGATCGATGATCTGCCGATCCCCAGCGGGATTCAATTGGACCGGAAAGGAATGGATGAGCGGACGATCTTCTCCATCGAAACTGAACCTGAAACACCTGTCTGTGTCGACAAGTGGGCGGCTTCCGGTACTGGTGGCAGCCCAGCATTAGCAGGTCCGTTGTTACCGGTCAGGCGACGATGAATGCGGGTAGGAGGGGGAGCCTTGCCTGGGGTGTTGTGAGGCCCTTGCCCTTACGTGTCGGGGGAGTCCGCGTGCGGGAACTTAAGCGCGAAGTTCCATGCGAGTACGGTTACCACGCGACAGGACGTTTCCGCGTGCCCGCCCCGGCGACATGAGTGGGGGGCACCGCCGCAACGCTAGGTAACAGGAACTTCTCGGGTTGGTAAATAGACCGAGAAGGCGTGACAGAGAACCGATATTGCGGCTAACAAGCAGCATTCGTGGGGTCGCCAGATTCATCAAATAAACCCACAGGTTGCGCATTGATGTGGTTTTGGGTGGCCTAAGACGCGACAGGTGTCGCACAGAGGAAGGCCGTCAGGCAATATCAAAATGCCCAGTTGTTCACCAACAGAGCCCGTGTGTCATGAACATCAAAACCTGTGCTGTTTATAACAACCAGTGTGCGTTAGTTGTCGGGATTTACTTCCCCCTCCTCCTCCCCCGTGTTTATCCTTCCTCCGCCCTTTGCGGCCGGTCCCAATTGCAGATGGGCCAAACGGCTAGTGTGAAGCTCCGTAAATTCGTGGGCTGCAGTTCCTCCGTGACTGAAGAAAAACAACAAGAATTCCAGCCGCATCAACCCACTGCGTCTGCGGTCACAACTTCGGAGGTGCCGAATTCGAAACCTGCTTCACTGCAACCTAATCGATACTCGGAAAGTAATCGATCGTTCCAATCTCTGGCAAAGGATTCCTTTGTCCTCGACCTGGTGAGTCCCCCCGAGCCTCCGTTGTAGGTTCGGTCTTTTTGCGGTTCTCGACGGGCGGCAGTTCTGGCAGTTGATTACCCTGGACTGATCGTGAAACTTTTTTTTGATAGCGTCAGCCAACCCCATTACCTCCTCCATCATCTTCACCGCCACCTTCATCTCCTGCTCCTGCCCCAATGCAAAGACACACGTTCACCGCCCTCAACTCGACATTCATCGTCGACAGCGAGTACGAGTTCGTCAAAGAACTCGGCCAGGGTGCCTACGGATGCGTCGTCGCCGCTAAACATCGTAGATCTGGAGAGGGTTGTGCGATCAAGAAGATCACCAACATCAACACCAAACGCATCCTAACTAAACGATGCCTCAGAGAGATCAAGTACGTTTCCTGGCCAGATCGCCCATACCCCGCTCAATGTGCGCCCTTTTTACAACAGGCTATTGCACCACTTCCGTAACCACAAAAACGTAGGAGACCCCTCTGACCCATCCTAAGGAGCCGATCTCTCACAAGGAATATCGATCTAGATTACCTGTCTCTACGACATGGATCTGGTTTTTAAACCAGATGGAAATTTTGACGAAGTTTATTTATACGTGGGTTTTCTTTTCTCATCTTTATCTCGAATCACCCCCTGATATTTTCCTTCCAACTTCCAGGAGGAGCTGATGGAGGCCGATCTGCATGCCATCGTGAGTTAGATTCGCCTTTCTTCACATCCGCCAATCACTGAACACTTTCCACCCAGATCCGGTCCCAGCAACCACTCTCAGACGCTCATTTCCAGTCTTTTATTTATCAGACCCTTTGTGGTCTCAAGTACATTCACTCCGCAAACGTTATTCATCGTGACCTCAAGCCGGGCAACCTCCTGGTTAACGCTGACTGTGAACTCAAAATTTGCGACTTCGGTCTCGCACGAGGATACTCTCCCGGGGGAGGTGCCAACGCCAAGGCTGGTTCCAACCAGGGCTTCATGACTGAATACGTTGCTACTCGGTGGTATCGAGCGCCAGAGATTATGCTGAGTTTTGCCAACTATGTGAGTCTCTTGCTATTAATTAAGGAAATTCTGATGCTCATTCTCTGGAACGTTTAGTCTACCGCTATCGATGTTTGGTCTATTGGATGCATCCTTGCGGAGCTCCTTCTCGGAAAGCCGATCTTCAAAGGCAGGGAGTAGGGGTGCATTCATATCCCTGTAATTGATTAACCACTCACACCTTCTCAGTTACGTTGATCAACTCAACCAAATCCTGCACTATCTCGGAACTCCATCCGAAGATACCCTCCGCCGTGTTGGTTCACCCCGTGCCCAGGAGTATATCCGCTCCCTTCCAATCAAGCCTCGGGTTCTTTTCTCCACCCTCATCCCCCATGCCAACCCTCTCGCGATCGATCTCTTGTCAAGGATGCTTAATTTCGATCCTGCGAAGCGAATTACTTGTGAAGAGGCCTTGAACCATCCATACCTCCAGGTCTGGCACGACCCTGGAGATGAACCAATCTGTGCCACCAAGTTCGACTTTGGCTTTGAAGACGAGGACTCGATCGAAGGCATGAAAAGGCTGATTGTTGAGGAAGTTAATTCATTCCGAGCTGAGGTTAGGGCACACGCTCGTGCTGCTGGACAAGTCCGTCGTCAGGATAGGTGAGCTTCGCTCTAGTTTCTCTTCCGCGTTCCTAGGTGTTTACCACTTTTACGTCCCGCAGTTTGCCCATCCCTTCTCGTGAGGAAATTTTGAACTCTCCAGCGGTCGAACATCATGGAGCGACTTCCGGTTTCACCCATCAGTACCACCAACGACCTCCCAGTCCTATCATGGACGACCCCGGTGCAGAGTTAGAGAGGGAGCTTGCTGGCACACGTATGCGCCGATGATCCTTTTCCTAAACCCCTATGTGTATGTTTTTTTGCTAGAGAGGGGTCGCTACGGACCCGTTGTATATTGTTACTTCCATCATAGCCATCCGTTGCTCTGTATTTTAGGCATATGATGTGTACTCAGGACTCCTTATATATTCTGCTCGTCACCGAAGATATACCTCAGTTTACGCGCTCTTTGAAGTAGTTGTACCTTTGGGGATGATCATCACTATCACGACACCAATGGTTACAGGCATCTTCCTGTGAGACGTGGTGGCTTCTAAGTATTAGGTGTAGACATACCATTAAAAGCCCCCTGCACAGATTGAACGAAACTTGTGCCAGCGGGAGTGCTGGAGCCTTTGGAGGTTCATCAACATCGACGGCAGAACATCTAGGGTGCAGAGCTCGGCTGGGTCGACTTTCATGAATTTGTCCTCTGGTGAGCCAAGGCATAAACGGTTAAAAAGAAAAAGAGCACCGGCGAGTGACGGGTTGAAATTTGAAACAGTACCATCGGATGTAAATGCAAGTAGTCGTTCGGTAGTTGGGTTGGCAAGGCAGTGGTGGGGAAGGTCAGACTTCTCCGACCCTTCCCGCGTACTCAATGTGGCTCCAGTGGTGCGCCAGTTCAAACGAGCATGTTATACTTACCGGTATATGTCCCGCCGCGGTCCTTTGCTACCTTCGCTTTTTCCTTTGTATCAGTATTCGTACCATGTAACGGCTGCCTGATACGGGTGCAGGACGCGACATAGCCTCCGGATAAGGCTACGTGATGGGAGATTGGGGGTGTCGGGTACTGATGGGCCGGCACACACCATCGTCTTGTCGCTCCGAATGTCGTCGAAGATGGACCAGAGATGCTCGAGGACTGGGACTGGGGTGTGTGAAGACTACTCCGCCAGCGTTGGTGTGCTTGCTCGTCTACCACTGGTGGACTCGACTTTGGCTTCCAGATACGCCTCGGGGAGCGGGGGTGTCGTAATGTCCGGGGGTCCCGGCCATTCGTGGGGGCCGTTGACCCTGACGTCGAGACCAGAGCTCAGGGCTGCTGAACTTCCCACGCTGCGGGCCGCTACCAAGTCAAGTCAACTCTCGAAGCTGACGAGTCCTGTTGACTTTGCGTTCCACCCACGACCACACTGTGTCTCCCTAGGCGACAACCTTTACTTCCCCTGCGGCACCTCAACCGTCCTGACTTCAATCTACTTGTGGTACCCAAACCATGCCATCTCCCAGTTTTCTCACAAAAGCATTCATCGCCGGTTTCTTGTTCGGGCATCTGTTCATTCCTGCCGAAAAATCTTGGCTCTTCAGACTCGCTCGGTCTCCTGCTTTCGATTTTACCCACACTATCCTTTCTGATTCGAACGCTGCGAGCACCAGAAATGGGTCCCAACAAGTGCAGGATGCCGACTCGCTGCAGTACCTTTCGAACGACAACCTCCCGGTCTCGTTGCATCGTCCCTCGTTCGGAAACCTTTCCGTCTCATCCAACCTAACAACCAGTCTCCACTTTACGCCTACGCACTCTCCTACTAACCAGCCTACTCTTTCTCGTGAAATATCCACCTTGGTCCTACCCAACAGTTCCATTCCGGTAACGTACCGTCCGTCCGCCACACAGACAACAGTCTCTACGACGATATATTATGTCTATGGCCTTCCTTCAGCCTCTGCACGACCGCCGATCCCCGTAGTAATCCCCCCGCGTCACCCTATAGGACCCGGCTCCTCCTTTCAGTTCGGGCTCACGTTTCGCTCGTTACTTTGCATCACTATTCTACTCTATCATATCGTACCACTCTTTTACCGCAAGCGGAAGCCAAAACGCGAAACGCGGAGGCTTCCCGAAAGAGCGGTGTCGATGATTATCGCCAATCTTCAAGGAGATCCTCGGTCCTTAAAGGCGTGTTCCCTCGTCTCTCGATCCTGGACCAAGGAGTCGCATCGGCATTTGTTTCATACCATTTCCCTCAATTCAAAGCAGTCGGCAGATCTTTGGTTTTCCCCGGACACTTTCCATCTAGTCAGCCATATCCGTTCTGTCCGCCTGTCTATGGAAGCTATTGCTGGCGCAGAACGTGGGTTAGGTGGATTCCCGTGCGTCAAGGCGATGCGCATTTCTGGCTGGCGCGGTTCCCAACATTCGTTGCCGACTGGGTGGTCCCCCCTCGATAGGACGGTCGATCATTTGGAATTGGTTCAGCCAGAAGGAAAACCGCACGAGATCTTGACATTCGTTTCATTTTTCACGTCTCTCGAGTCGCTCTACATCACCCGCAGTCGCCGACAGTCGAGGTACGAGGTTCGTGCCACGCGTGCAGGTGATCCAGCTGCCGTGTCCATCCGTTTTCGAATGCTTCGACAACCCTCTGCGAATGGTGGCGGTCCCATGCGCCCTTGTCCTGGTAACGGGACCTCCGTCTGGCTGCGTGGGTTAGCTTGATTACTTCTTACACCTGTATGCTGAGACCATTGGTGTAGACTTTGATCCTCAGGAAATCGACGAACCATTAACCGTCCTCATAGGCTGTTCAAATGCCCGGAGCACTCGAGCATGTGGTAGATGTTTTACTGGTCGTTCACTTGCATACACACTCTCTCGCCTCATCCACTCTAGACGCACTCTACCGATTCTTCGGATCAACACTCTACCAGAAGATATGATCGGTATCATAGACGGTCTCCTTATCTCCTTGCCATGCATTTCCCCGCAGTCCACGAAGGTAACTATCGAAAGTTTCCGTGACGTGGATGTGATACCCGTCGATAAAATTTTGCCGAGGTTCAGAAGTCTTGGTGGGGTGGTGGAGGTCGGTGATCAGCGTATACGCATCTAGGTACCGACAGAGTTAACTACATAGACGGGGCTCCCGTCCAAGGGCTGGATAAACTGGCTGATTCTAATGTTGTCTCTTTCGATGTCTTGGGACGGCCATTTCCCATGATTCCTACCTGAAAGTGGGCGGGAAATCGGTCGTCGGGAATTCCCTTAAGGGAGGAATGACAGGTACAACGGTCCAGTGGGAGAATGAGGTGCACCCCGGACTCGGGGGAGACGTCGACGATCGCACTGATTGAGGGTGAAGTGATTTGTCGTTCCCAGGGAGTTCAGAGTCGAAACCTCCGTCAGGATTTTGTGCTGCAGTCGCGTTGAAATTGAAGGCGGCATCCCCGAGGTCTTTGGGCGCCCATTTTTGAAGCCCCTCGAGAGAAATGAAACATGATGCATGAAGAACAGAACTTGACCACACAATCGCCACCCGCCGCCCTCACCTTCCATGGGCCGCACACCGTCTTCGTTTTCCACGCCGCCGACAGCGAGGGAAATCGTTCTCCTCTTCATTCTCCTCACATTTCTGCTCGTAACTACCAGAAACCTCACCAGCTCTCTCGAGTCCAGCCAGCCCAGCGAACACCCCTTCCTCCAATCCCCCTCGAAAAGCCACCACAACTCGACCCATGCAAACGATACTACAGAACCAAAACGATTCGAGACCGTCTTGTCTTGGAAAGAGTCGGAGAAGGTGCCGGATACGGTGGTCGTTGCTCAGGTGCCAGGGTGGACGATCTTCGATAGACTTTATGTGCTGAACGGCACACTGTACGTCGTCACGGACGACCCTGCATCGGTTCCTGATAGGAAACTTATGATTTCGACCGCGTTGAGGATCGCGAATGGACCTGTCGAGGTGGAAAAGAGGATACCAACAGACAAAGAACTGCAAGTCATCTCAACCGCCAACGCGAAAACCTTGTTTGGATCCGGAGCAGATGTATTGGACGGTGTGACGGTGAGGCTGGTCATTCGAGCTCAAAGTGCTGCCATCCCACTGACGAATTACGAAAGTGGTATGCCAACGATCCAAGCCAATTGTAAAGTCCATTTCGACGCCCTACGGAGACACGTTGCTAACCCCCCCTCGACCCAGCATTACCCACTATTATCACTGGTCCGCTGAGCTCTTTTTCGGATTCTGGCGGACGTATTCCTCGCTCGACCCTTCTATCACGGAAGACGGAAACACAACCCTACCCACACCACGCCGAATGCTATTCCCGCACCTCGACTCCGACCACTGGCGGGATTATGCTAAAATGAACCAGCTCGTAGTCCGCACATGCTTCCCCTCTATCTTAATGGAGTACAAGCACGATTGGGCCGAAAGGGCAGAGATCGGCCGACCACTCGTTTTCGAGCGGGTGATCGTCGCGGACAGATCGGCTGCCATGGGGGGGAAAAGCTGGCAGAGGACGCAGCGAACAGCCTCCGAACCCTTTGCCTTGCCTGGAAGCGCTCACTGGTGGAGTACGATGCGGAATTCCGTGGTCGGGTTATCTGGCTTGAAAACCCCAAGAGGAGGGAATTCGAATCCTGTGATCACCTACATTTCGCGGCAGGACTGGGGCAGGCGGATGTTAATTCCTGAAGATCACGATAAGCTCGTGCAGGAGTTGTACGTCTTAAGGGACACATATGGATACGAGGTTAATGTCGTAAGCATGAGCAAACTTTCGCGCATGGAACAGCTCCATCTTGCGGGGAGGACCACGGTATGGTTCGCTTATCTCCCCTGTTTCGCCCTGTCTGAAGGGGTTCGTTGGGATAGATCATGATGGGTGTGCATGGAAATGGGCTCACCTCACTCGTTTGGATGAAGCCCACCGCTCGTTCCACGGTCATGGAATTCTTCTTCCCTGAAGGTTTCGCACACGATTATGAATGGACCACTCGCGCCTTGGGAATGGTACATTATGGTTTCTGGGGTAGCCGGTAAGACCGCGGCAACGCTTGACCGCGACTCTGCAATTCTGAAACTCTTCTCCGTGCAGTGCTTTCACCAGCCCGGATATCCCGCCTGTCAACTATCCGGAAGGATTTCAAGGGAATGAGATACCTATTGATGGAACGTTGGTTGCGAGGATTTGCCACGAGAGACTGAGTCTGGTGAACGAAGCCGACGACTAACTCCGTAGAAATTTGTTTAGAAACATATGCCTCTGGTTTATAATACCTCATCGACATCCCCTGCTTAAGTAGAACAATACTAATCCTCGGGTTTTTCTCGACTGCTAGGCTGGCGCGTCTACATGAAACACGGTCACGAGTGTTGTCCGTATTTGGCGACGGCCCCATCACCGCCCAAATGGGTTGCAGAGTTCGGCCTCTCATCGTAGAACCCACGACGCATCGCAATTGACGAGAATCATCAGTTGAGTTCGGTGACGGCTTAAAATATTCTGGAAGCATCGACAAGAGTTATGAAATTCATCGTATTACCGCGATGTCATCGCGGTGGGGCAATCCTGGCACCTGGTCCGACGTCGTTGGTCAGGCCTCAGGGGTGAGCCAATGTTCGAGATAAAAACCTTCCGGGGGGTGAGTGATCTTAAGGGTCATTGTTCTCGTCTAGGTCTGTTGTAGTCATTCATTATAATTTCATCACAAGCCTTGAGAGGTTGACGTACCAGATTGGGGTTTGAGATCGCAGGGACCCATACAAAAATTTGAAGTTAAGCCTTACGCCGGCCATTCTCGTTCAGACCTGTCGTCGTAATTGGTTGAAATCCTATGGCAAGTAGAAGCAGACGTACCAAGAGTCCGGTCGCCTATCATGTTCAAAATTTCGCACGCCACCGCCATCAAATGAAGGTTTGGAGAAGGCGGCCAATCCAAGTATCCAGCGACCTCCCTGATGAAATGGTCGCTGGCTGAATGCACTATGTAGCTGGCGAAAGACTCTGGGAGTAGCGCAACGTACTCAAAGTCGACAGTGCACATCTTTCCATTCGCGTTGAGGAAAAAGTTACTCTCGTCCATGTTGGACTGGGTGAAGACGAGCCGTTCGCCGCGGAAACTGATCTTCCCTGAATGTGGGATCCATTCAAGAGCCTAGTTCCTGTCAAGGGTTAGTGGCTGGTGATGGGGAAGGTGCAATAGCAGGAACACACCGTATTCATGTATCTTTGTAGGGCACCCATACTCGAGAAAGGCATGGGTGCGCTATCATCCTTGAAGATTCTGTGGCGCGCATAGCCGCCTCCCACAGTGCCAACTACGGCATCACGAGGAGCGGGGAGGTCACGAAGCCATTGGAGCGCCTCAGTAACCTGTCTAGGAGTGCTCCAGGCTGAGGCGGATTCGGCGTCGATGTACTCCATGACAAGATACGCCATCCGTCCCCCAGGGGTAAAGTATTCGTAGATCTTGGGAACGCGTGGTGCGGTTGGGTCACCGACAGTCATTTCGAAGATGTACTCCTGTGTCTGGTATTGGGGCCACAGGGAGCGATGGCTACTGTATTTGATCAAGTATTGTCCGAGGACTATGCAACTCCTGAAGTTGAAGTCGGGCCTGTTTATGTCGTCTTTTTCACAACATGCAATGATCTCCCTTTTAAGATCGTCGGATAGTGGGGCATACAGCATTGCGAGGCGAACTGGACGCAGGGACGTAAATGAAGGTATAGAATGAAGGGAGAAACGTACGCACGAGGGCGAGGGCTGGGTTGGGTTGGGGGGGGGGTGCAGGAACGACTTTCGAGTCCTCCGTCTTTATATCTCTAATTTACATTAGCAAAACGTGAAAGTTGCTGTGACATTCTGTGACGCTTCATATACACCCCCGTATCCCTTCCGTCCGACAGAAAAACGGCCATATCCCCTCGAAATCACTTTAAAACTATGTAAGAGCCAACAGGACAGACTCCCTACCTCCGGTTTGGTCCAGGCAAGGGCAGGAGGTCCCCCTGGGGGAAGTCAGGGTATCCGCACGACGTGTGATGGCATGGGGGCGCAGGGGCGAGACTTGCGTACGCGCGATGCGATTTATTTTTGTGCATTTCGAACGGCGTATGATACTTCGGGAGGAAACCACAAGCTGCCCGTCCAAGCTATACTGTTCTTGAACGTTTGAACCTTGAGAGAAGACGCAGCGGAGCCCCTCAGTTCAATGGGCGTGTGAAGAGATTATCTTACGTAACACGCGGTGTGGCTGGGACCGGAGGATATCCGCGACGCGTTTCTCCTCATCCAACTGCGACCAACCCTCCCCCTAGCCAAACGCGTCTCAAACCTCGCGCGGGTCGCGTTGCCAGGATGGCCGCGAAATATGTCCCAGGTAAGGCAATCGTTTTTAGGCGAAAATTCGACGCTGAAAATGGGTTTCCAGTGCGTGTTTTGTATATGGTTCAGAATAATCCCCAATACATGCTCGCTCGCTCTCCCGCCTCTGTACCCGTGTTTGTGGTATACAACGCCCCCCACCCCGGTAGTGCACCCTCCATCTACGGCAAAACGCGTCTTGAAACTTGCGTGCAGGCGATAAACCGATCCAGGTGCGGAATGTGCGCTATCGCTCGTTCTCCATGCTGAGCGCAACGTTTGGCGATTACAGCCCCGAGTTCTTCTCGGAGGACGAGGAAGACTACTCTGTTTATCTTGTGGATCCTGTTGAGACTCAACAGAGCGGGTCTACCCTCAACAATGCATCCTCGAGCAGTGGCGTGCTCCCACAGTTCACGGGGGTCACCGTTGGTATGGGCGTCTTGTCGTCCCTGCTTGACTCATCTGCGGAGGACGTATGGGTCACTGGAACGATTTCTACCGGCCCGGATGGCTCCGAATCATTGGAGGTCGTGTTCACTCTGAAACCGGTATGTGAGCTTCTCGGGGTGTGTGGCGCGATTGGGCTGATTTAATGCGGGTTTTGGAATATAGATGAAGAGGAAACCTCAGCCAGCCCCGTCACAGAAGAAGCGGCCTAGGAAGCAAACCCCGGCCCGTCCTCCGCCTTCCTCCCAGCCACCGGCAAGGGCCTCGTCGTTCACCGCCCTTGAGATCAAAGCTCGCAACGCCAAGTACTATAAGCCGGATGCTTCATTACCTCCTCCAATTCTCTCTGGTCAGACCAAATCACATTATCCTGTGCGCTCCGCATCTTTCCCGTCACAACCGCCTCCCCAGACGAAACCTATAACATCCTACGATTTCAGTTCATCTACCCCCCAGACCACCCAACTTCAGAGTTTGCTCTCCGTATTATCATCTGCTCAGAATAGGAACTCGGTGCTATCAGTCTTATCTCTTATGGATGGTTCCAAATTCTCTTCAGCGACCACCTCTTCGGTCGGATCTACATCCAATTCGAAGGGGACTGAGGATGCCTTTGCCACGGCGCTGAAAAGTCTCCTCTCCGCAGCTTCTGCCGCTTCAACGAGCACGAACCCGTTTCCCACAACACATCCCTCTGTAGCTCTGCTTGCTCCGCCACAAAGCAGCGCCAATGACCTTCCTTCCCCTTCATCGAGCGGAGATGATGACACGATTACCCCGAAGCCTTCTGCTGGTTCAACTCCAGAGGACTCATCATCTACTTCATGCGCTTCGCCACAGTTGCAACGCACTGAGAAGGGCAAGGCAGCCATGGACAAGGAGAATGTTCACCCGATCGAACACTCTACTCCTTCGAAGAAGTGTGATGGTGAGAAGGTCCTATCACCAGCGACCTCTCCCTCCCGCCCTCTCGGTCGTTCCAACACCATGACATCTCCCATCCGTCCAATCGACGTGGGTTCGGGTTCCCAGCGGAAACGGACGATCAGCGATGTGGGCGACGTGAACGAACGTGTCCGCGACAAAGTCAGGCTACTTAGAGGTTCTAGTACTACTGGGTCAACAACCTTTTCCTTCGGTGATGATTCAACAGACCCTCTTGAGGGAGTAAAACGTCGCTTGTTCTCCCTTTCCTCCCATTATACCGCTCAGTATCACTCGGACCCCACCTTTGACTCGCTACCCCCATCATCATCACAAGGCTCAACGTCTTCTATTGCCAACGACTGCGATACGAAACCATCCATCCCTTCATCATCTTCGCCTTTCATAAGGTCAAACTGGGCGACGGCCAAGGTTAAGAATACCAATCTCGCCGAGTCCGAGCCCCTTTCCGAATCCTCTACGACTCTCGTGACCACAAACGCCGAGGGTAAAAAGAGATTCACTGTACCGGATTGGGCTAAGACCCAAACCGCCACGGTTCCCCGACTCTCGGACGAGGTGGCGGCGAAATTAGAGGCCGCTGAGGCTGAAAAAATCGCACAGATGAAGACGAATAAGAAGGCGAGATCTGCGGCGGCTAGGAAGAGGAAATTAGAGCAGATGGTGGTAGAGGATGAGAATGTCGACCGGTTACCGTCGTCCGCAAAGCCTCGCGAGAAGCAGAAGCAGGTTCAAACGAAAGCCAAGGCACAGGAGAAAGGCCCCGGCCTTGGGCTCAAGAATGCCAGCAATAAACCTGTAACCCCCAAGAAGAACAAGCCCCCGGCGACCGATCTACCACTTGTCGCTTCTTCTTCACCCAGCATCTTCAATTCCAGCCCGCTAGCCCCTCGTTCCAGGGATATAGTGCTGAAGACGCCAACGAGGCGTAGGAGGAACAGTTCACCGAGTAGAACACCAACCAAACGGAGCGCTCTTCGCGCAGCTTCTGAATCCCCGCTATTCACTCCGGAAGGGACAGTGGGAGGCATGACACCCAAGAAGCTTCCTAGTCTTTTCAGCACGATCAGTCCTTTGCGGAAGGGCCACAAGTCTCCGCCTATCCTGAAATCTTTGTCCTCCTCTGCAGCTAAGAGGGTGGTGATTGACCTAGAGCAGGACGAGGATGAGGAGAGTTCGATGAACTCACTACCGAATCCGAGTAGCGACATTGACGAACCCGAAGCTACAGCGAAACCTGTCGGACGATTAGCCGACCCGAATTTGTCATCTTCCCCTCCTCCCTCTAGCCCGATCATGACCTCTTCGGACATGGATCTCCCTCCACCAGGAGTCGTGACGTCTGAAGGCTCGGAGACTGAGACAAAAGAGGCGGGGAAATTCGAGTGGTTTACAACGTCGAATCCAACCTGCCCCCCTCCACCCATCACAAACCCCCAACCAGGTGACAACGACTTCGTGAATTTCATGCTCCAAGCCACTTCTTCAAACTCTCATCCCCCTACCGCCCCCTCACCCTCTGAAGCTTCAGCAGCCAAGTTTGCCTCCGAGATATTTGATTGGGGTTCAGACGACACCCTCGCTGGTTCCTCCTCGGCCACCCCCTTCGATGACTTTGAATTCCTCGAAAGCTCTGGTCCCGTATCATCGGACGTCACTCAACAGCTCTCAAACGAGTTGGGTTTCGACTATGGTTCGTTGGGGATGGATAGTCTTGGGGAGTTGGGGGACGTCGGGGGAGAGTTTGGGATTGGAGAGTTTTGGCAGAGCGTGAAGCCGCTAATGGAGCAGAGCTCTTTGGTTACGGATGGTGCTCCTGGAGTTGATGCGGGTATAGGGGTGGTTACGGGGGGTGGTGGTGATAAATTGGCCAGCGGAGTGGTCGATCTGTTTGGTGGGTGTTTGGTATGATTCGAGGTTGTTGTTTGACCTCCTGTCCCTCGTTTCTTGTGAGGTCTGCCCACGGTTTGTTTGTTTGTTTGTTTTTTCTACCCTGTTACCACCATCTCAACCTTTTTACCTTCATTTATTATGTGGCTCAGTATTTAGTTGTATTAGCGGACCACACGCGACTCTCCATTACGCATACTCTCGTAGATTTGTTCCATCTCACATTCCGGTGTTTCTAGTTCTGCGTCCAGGACTTGCATTGCTTGACATTTAGGTGGAATTCTCGCACCTATAATTCGTTCGCGGCGCATCCGTCTCACGAGGCACATAAGCGGTCAGGACAGGGGGAGTGCGAGTGAGTGGTGAGTAATGTCCATGGAGGTCAGATTATAGAAAGTAAAATTACGCTATTAAAAACCCAGCTCGAGCGATGGGCGTATCTCTAACTTTTAACCCTCCACCACCTCCACCTTCTTCTCCGGCGTGGTGTCACTTGTGCTAGTAGCGGTCTTTGGCGCTGGTGGTTCAGGTTGTTTCCCGAGGAACATCGACTGGACGACTCCGATAGCGTTTCCGCTCATCTCTTTGGCCATCGCTTGCCTATCCTCCTCCAACAACCGCTCAAAATTCCCCTTATTCGCGGCGATGTACGCTTGCTCCTCCTTGTACAGCGCTTGAGCCTCTGCGCGTTTCTGTTCGAGGTATGTAGGAGGAACGGGGGATTTGGACTGTAAGAGGAAAGATCAGTTCGAGATCATGGTTCGTGGTTGTAATCGTCAGCGGGTATGATGGAGGGGGGTGGGACGTACGGAAGAAGTGCTACCGAACATACTGCTCAAGGTGAAGCCAGATTCCGATAATCGTTTCGCCCCGCCCTGCTGCCAAGCTTCAACGTGTCGCCTCTTCGCCTCCACCTCCTGCTTGGCATACTCGACCGGGATGTCTTTCCCGTGGAAGGCTTTAAGGATCGGCCGCACATCAGGCGGTCGGTAAATCGCGATAGCTAAAAGTTGGACGTTATAAATACCCCCTCCATCCCATGGTTGATATAACTTTCAAACCGGGGACTTACATTCGAGGAAGGGAATCATCGCTACCAGGCCTTTGTCTCCTGGTGCGCCCTTCCACTTGGGGATGACGATCGAGTTCTCAGGCTGGCTGACGCAGTGGTCTGGATCAGTGTCGAGGAGGATTACTTTGGATAAGTCTCGGTTCAAGTACGAGAGGTCCTGGAAGAGTTACAGTTAATACCACATTGAATGAGAGGAATACACCACCACGTACCTTCACAGGGCGTCCGTTTTCCGACCTCGTCGCGTCCCGGAACAGCTTGTACGCCACGTGGAATCCATAGGGGTCCAGCTTCTCGATGATTGGAGCTGCCGTCTGGTGAATCGGCGTGAGCGGGGAGACGTCCGGTTTGTGAGAAGCAACCCTTACATAGTTGTGCTGAGTCGTGAAGAGAACGATCTCGTAGAATTGAGACAGGTATGCTAGGAAGTAGTCGACACCGGGTCGTTTGGCGGTTCTCCAGCCGTATTGTCTCTGAATATGACTTTCATCAGTTACGGAACGAATGAAATTGTGCGAGTTCGACGTACGTCCCAAGTGGATGTCACGAGTAAGTCATCTAAAGATAGCAGGAGCGTGTATGGCTTCTGATGAGGTTCTGGGAGCGGAGGAGGGAGAAGTTCGGTCCATATTGGTTTCGTAAACAACTTAAAGAGGGAAAGTCAGACAGGTGAAAAATGAGCAGGGTGTTGAGAGAGCATACATCGAACACGCTGCCGGTCCTCTCTACCGTTCGTCCCCACCTCGTCGAAGGCGCATTCTCTAACGTCTACGGAGCGTCATACACGACTCGCAGTCAACAAGCTACACGATAAAACGCCAACAAAGTAGAGCTCACCATCCTCTTCTCCTTCAGTTCCGCTTCCGTCCATTCCCCACCCAGAGATGTCGCGTACATTCCCAACCCAAGAGCCGCCGCGCCGACCATGAGTCTGCTCATAAGCCTCGTCTTACGCTCGATTGAACTCGGGGAGTCTTTCGCGGACCGGGCGCCTGTGCGCTCGGAGCGTGGTGCCTCGTCCGCGGCGGTAAAGTCCAGCGTCGAAAGACTTGGAAGTTCTGAGAGGTTTGGGTCGGAGACCCCACCGGGTGTCGGAGGTGCTGGTTCCGGGGTCGAAGAGTCGGGATTGAGGGGTTCATTGGAGGGTTTGGATTGCGACGAAGCTGCTGGCTGGCTGTCGGACGATTCCTGCTGAGGCTTTTTCGATTTATTGGAGGCGAAGGTCCTGGCTCGGGCGGGGTATTGGACTAGAGCTCGTCGAGCGGGAAGTTGAGCAGCCAGCCGTGCGGCGAACATTTTTTGTAATTTTTTTCGGGACAGTCGGCTGGGCGGAAGGAGTTTGGTTGAAAGGTTCCGGAAACGCGCCTGCAAACTTACGTCGCAGATCAGTGGCTCACCACACATTCAACGGCCTCATGTTGGTCATCCACGGAGCGCGTTTTCAGGCGTGTTTAGGTGGGAAATTGTCGTGGGTTGTGCCCTTTCTCTCGAGAATTGGGGCGAATCAATCCGACCGGGGAGGTCCTATTATGGTTCTGTGCCTTCACCCTCCATCGCGGACTTACGGCTGAAACGAAGGGGACCTCGAGGGAGCCTAACCCCCATCTTTTGATGGCCGAGATAGAGATGCCTCGGTGTGCATTGCGTTTGGGGCTTCGTCACTTTTGTCGTGGCGTATGGCCACCTCGTGTCGCCAATAACGTGTTCAATCTCGCGTAACGTGGGCCAAAACTTTTAGTTGCACGGTGAGTTCCTTTTCTTTCGAACTCTTCGTGTGGAGACGCTTGAACGAAATCACCGCCGCGCAGAGTTAGGCAGTCGTTTTTACAAGACGATTGTCATCTTGGCGTCATTCTCTTAACAACTCAGCAGGGTCCATCAGGGCTGTGAGGCCGATTCGGCCACAACTTCTGGTAGCCGATTCCCGCAAGTGTTATCTGGCGACCCTGGGACCTATCTCCGACCATACCGCGTCTGCCCAGATTGTATCCATCCCGGTGCCCATCGATGTATGATTGATGACGTTCAGTTGCCAACAATTGGTTTGCGGGAATCACGTTCCCTCGATAGCCTTCCTCCATCCCGTCGGAGTTTTCTTCTCGTGGCAACGACCCACTCCAAGTATTTGTCCACACCTCCTGGTCCGATATGGAGGCGTGTGTTTAGCAGAGTGCTTCCTTGATCTATCACGGCGAGGCGGGCAACCCACTCGAAACGCTGTACTCTCCACCGACTCATAACTTACAAGGTTGAGGATGCGATCTGGGGTTCTGACGAGTCGATTCAGCCAGTTCCAGACCATCCGTTACGAATGTTCGATCACCTCCAGTTGAACAGGTTTTGTGGCGTGTGCGTTCTAGGTCTACGTTGGCGCCTTCTGGACGTGATTTGCTGCTTATATCCGTATCCTGCTATGTAAACAAACCTGTGATGGGTAAGAGGCGTCGCCTAACCGGCGCAGCATGAACAATTATAGCGATAAACTTATCTCGATCAAGCCGCGTGCAGTGATACAAATGGCAAAAAAAATTCGAATAAATTTCTCGGCCCATTTTTCTTTTCAAGATATAAAAGACCGGCTTCTCCTCCTCCGCATTCCCCAGCGTTCTCTTTTCGCTTCCTCCTCCATCTTCTGCATATCTGACTGCGTTCTACGACAAAGCCCGAAACCTCCTTCCCCCTCCCTTTGCATGTACTCCAACCAGCTCGGGAGCACTCACAACCCTCACCGCGGAAACAAACACTCCAGCGCAAGCCCTCTAGCAGCACATTAACTTCCCCTCCTCTCCATTATTGATTTATCTCTTCTATTCGTAACTGAAATGGCCCCCACCACCTCTTCCGGTTACACCACCCCCGACAGTGAGCTGGAGTCGGTTCTTTCCCCCCACCCGACCGCAGCTCGTCGTCCTCACCAGATTGTCGTCGAGTCTGAGAACGCCACGTTCTCTGGTGACTACATCACCTCCAAGTACACCGACCGTGGTGCTGATGTCGTCGTCGTCAACGGGCAATACATCGTCAAGCCTACAGCCAGGTCCTATGAGTTCCAGACTCAGCGCAAGGTCTCCAAGACTGGGTACGCATCCCTACATGCCGATATATGCTATCGGATTTATGCTAATACCCTTCGTTTTTTTGTCCAGGTTGATGATGATTGGCATTGGAGGAAACAACGGTACGACCCTTGCCGCCACCGTCCTCGCCAACCGTCACAACATTGTCTGGCGTACCAAGTCTGGTATCCAGCAACCCAACTACATTGGCTCTGTCCTCCGCGCTTCCACGATCCGTCTGGGAGTCGACCCTCTCACTGGCAAGGACGTCAACGTCCCTCTTGGTGACGTGTTGCCCATGGTCCACCCCAACGACCTTGTCCTCGGTGGATGGGATATTTCTGGCTTGCCGCTCGACAAGGCGATGGCTCGTGCTGAGGTTCTCCCTTGGGATCTCCAACACCAGCTTACCAGCCACATGGCCGGCCTGGGAAAACCCCTCCCCTCGATCTACTACTCGGACTTCATTGCCGCCAACCAAGAGGCTCGTGCAGATAACCTCATCCCCGGGAACGACAAGCATGTTCACCTCAACAAGCTCCGTGCTGACATTCGCGAGTTCAGGTCCGCTAACGATTTGGACCGTGTCGTCGTCTTTTGGACGGCAAACACCGAGAGGTACAGCGACATCATCCCCGGTGTGAATGATACTGCGGATAACCTCTTGAATGCAATCAAGAACTCCCATTCCGAGGTTTCCCCATCTACCCTCTTTGCTGTGGCCGCTATCCTCGAGGGAGAGCCCTTCATCAACGGAGCTCCTCAGAACACCTTTGTTCCCGGTGTCATCGAGCTCGCGGAGCGCAACCGCGCCTTCATTGGTGGTGACGATCTCAAGTCTGGTCAGACCAAACTCAAGTCCGTCTTCGCGGAATTCTTGGTGAACGCTGGAATCAAGCCCCTCGCCATCTCCTCCTACAACCACCTCGGCAACAACGATGGACGCAACCTTTCTGCCGAGGCCCAATTCAAGTCTAAGGAGATTTCGAAGAGCAGCGTTGTCGACGACATGGTTGATGCCAACCGCTTGCTCTACAAGCCTCCTGTCCCAGGAGCCAAGGGCAAGGACGCCAAGGGCGAACACCCGGACCACGTCGTCGTCATCAAATACGTTCCTGCTGTTGGTGACTCCAAGCGTGCGATCGACGAGTACTACTCTGAGATCTTCTGCGGTGGTCGTTCTACCATCAACATCTTCAACGAGTGTGAGGACTCGCTCTTGGCCACTCCATTGATCCTCGACCTCTCCATCCTCGCTGAGCTCTTGACTCGCGTCAAGTACAAGGACGTCACCACGGGCGAGACCGAGTTCAGCTCCCTCTACTCGGTCCTCTCCTTGTTGAGCTACATGCTGAAGGCCCCTCTGGTTAAGCCCGGAACGGATGTGGTGAACAGCTTGGGAAGGCAGAGGAACGCACTGGAGACGTTCTTGAAGGCTTGTCTCGGGTTGGAGGGTAGTACTGATTTGTTGTTGAAGTCCAGGATGTGGTAAATTTACTTTGTCATCTCCAAGTAGGGGTGAGGGTTTTCAACGGCCACGACTCCGGTGTCATTTCTTTTACGTATCCCACAGAGCATTCAACTGCTCGCTTTCTCTTTCCTGGTTGATGTATTCTGCTGCTTGAAATGTGATGTTTCCGAGTCTCAAATAATTGCCAGCTGCAACGCCATCATTTCCCCGGAGATTCAGTCAGGATTTGGATCTGACAGTGGCCGCCGTTTCGTTTCATGGCTCGGCCGAACATCTTGAATTGCAAACCAGACTTGGAAGGGCGAGTCTTCGGTTTGATTCTCGCCTAAGTCGAAGCACTTTGTTGTTTCGGTCCTATCTTCGGAGAAGGCCGACTGAACAGGTGTGGGCAGATCGTCCACACACAGATTCTTGTACAAAAAGTCCTGTCTATGGCAGGCATTCAGTCGGCCCTGTGGGGCACCGCCACTGTCAGCCACACCCACGGGGTCCCCCTGTTAGGAGAGGGCGGCCCTATCACCATACCCATCTGCACAGGGTCAAGTGCTTCAATGTGCCAACAGACAAGACACTGCACGGACTCCCTCACATCCATCCAAAAATGGGTAGTACGCTAGAATCAGAGACGACGGGTTCGGGCAGCGGGTAAGCCCTCTGATAAACCACTTCGCAAGGGCGAAACCACCGTGTTCGCTCGCAAACTCATGCGCTCGGCGGCTCTCTCCGGGCCCGGTTTCGTCTCACCGCGTCTTCGAGCCCATCTTCAACGACTCAAACCACAATCGCCAGTTCACGGATACTCTTCGCCACGCTAGTTCGCATGCTTGGAAAACCGACTTTCGATCCACGCTTTTATTCTCGACCGCCGTCTGTCCACCGGCAACACTGATCCCTCGCGGCATCGTGATTTTCGTAATCCACACTGGATGTCTGGCAGTTCTTCCATTCATCACGGCAACTCAACGTCCGGCCCACCAGCGCCGTTCCTTTCCTCCCACGATCATCTGTGCCTCATGATCCTAGAGCTTTTCCCTTTCTCCGCTCGCCCAGCGCGCAAAGTGACCATATGACCTCTTTCGATTGTCAAATACGCACTTTGTCAGGCGCACGTCGTTTGTCAATCGCCTTTACTTGACGTGCTTTGCTGCCAAGTCACCCCCTCGTTGTCTGAAGATTGGGGGTGCGATTGTGGTCTTCTGGTTCCCGTGCAGTGCGGGCTAGTGTTTTCACCTGCGATCTCGGGTTGCTGCTCGTCCTACCTTTTACCCCTCTTTCATCTATGCCGCTGGCTGTCATCGACACCCCATCAACACCCAGATATCCACGCTCCTTCTGAATAGGATCCCGTGTCCCGGTTGGCTTAGTACCACACTAGCATCTCCGAATAAAGTTCACTCGCATTCAACAGTCATGTCGGACAATCGTGTTTGCACCTCGCTCTGGATAAATACTAGGAGGGTCGCTCGTTTCAAGCTCACTCTCCCCCCGCCTCCGTTCTCTCCTCCCGACGGCATGCATCCGATTCCCACTCGTATCCTCTTACTTCTCCTATTATTCTCCTCTTTCGTTGCAGCGGCCAACTTCACACAGTGCTTGGAGAATTTCAGGAACGAGTCTAACACCACAATCGGCGGAGTTGACTCCCGAGGTGACCCGACGAGCCCTGCAGAAGCGATTGGGCTCACCTACGAGACGTGCACGGCCAAATGTGGTTCAGGTGCCGAGAGTTTCAGGTGGAGGGAGTTCGCTCAGCTATTTTCCTCGTGGCTTCTTCCCTGGTTGGCTCTTATCAGCCAGCTCCCCTTTAATTCGGGAAACTATGCAGATGACTTTGTCTCGGGTTAGCCCTCCTTCCCCTTCATCGCCGATTTCATTGCTTACCCCAATACATTTCCGTACACGATCAGTTGCAATGAGCGTGGGGTCCCCTGCTTTGGCCGCCTACTCCCTCGTCCTCACCACCTTAAGCGCTCGGTTAGTTTATCGCAGGGCTCAACGAATCGAGGGCGAAAACAAGACGGCCGTGGCGGAAGCGTTGATAACCCTTCAGCAAACCCCTCTCCAGCTCACCAAAGAGGAACACCTTCTCGCCTCCATCCAGATGGACGATCAGTGGAGACGGGAGATCGCCGAACGTCTCAGCGAAAGAAACGCATGGTCTCTCGCAACGGGTTCATCTGTCGCATGGGTCGTCATCGCGTTCCTTTTCACCCTCATCGATTCCTTTGTCTCCCTCGATAATACCAGAGATACCGGAACCGAGGGTCATGCGGTTGGTACCCTCTGGTTATGGTTGTTGTGCTTGGTTATCGGCTGGTTGTGGGTTCCGACCTTCACCTGCGGCGCAATAAAGTCTGCTATCCGCCATGCAAACGAGAAAGCGGCCGGGGGTAACGGTCAAAAGGTGACCAAGGCATACAACTCTGTAAGGACCAAGTTAGCCAGCAGACTTCCGAAACAGATATCGATCCTGAAGGGACCCAAGAAATCCACCGCCGATCCTGGAGAGAGCGAGAAGGCGGAGGGAGGGTCGATCCAGGATGATACCAAACCCGTTGGAAAAGAAACCGAGCCAAAAGCCAACCCCCTTCCCGATCCCGCCCACCACCGATCCACCGTCTCTTTCCAATTAACCGAAAGCCAGCAAGGACCCGACCCCACCGTCAGCGCGAACCAGACCACAGATCAAAGTATCATCAGCTTGCCTCGCTCCGATGTCACACAGCCCACCGCCTCCCAGAGCACGATCAATCTCAGCAAGGGTGGGCTCTTCATCCCTAAGGACGACTTCGGTTCGCTCAATCGGGACGAATTTCGACACGCGGCGACGTTCAACTATTCCAGGATTATGGGGCATCTCGTCCTCGTGGACGACGTCATGAAAGCCTTGAACCAGCCCATTCGTAAGAAAGCCAAGGTGGGTCTTCCGAGAAAACGTCTGATGTTGGAGGTTGTCTCACTGATTCTCAACAGAAGAAGAGGAATTCTGAAGTCGCTAATTCTCCGTCCGCGGGGAAAGTTGTGTTCCCTCCAGGAGCGCTGATCGCGATGTTCAATGCGTCGGTTTTTGCCCTTATTCTCCAGTGTGGAATAACCGCCGCAGCCGCGATCATCATAGTTTTCACCCCTACTGTCGGTTTGGGGTGCCGCTCTCTGGGATACATTGTCTACGGAGGGATAGCTATTGTGATCTTCTTTCTCACCATCACCTCAACAATCTTCGCTCGCATCTCCGAAACTCGCCACGAAAAATCCACCATCGTCAAAAACTTCACCGCTTTCATCGCCATCGCCCTCCGCAGGATCTCTCTCTTGCTCGCGTTCATGAATGCGACGGGGTTGATCGTGTTGTCTTGCTTCCAGTTTTCGCATTTCCTCGACAACTGCTACTGCAACGCGAGCGTCCTCGGACGTGGGACTGCCAATTCCTATGTCCTTACTACTTATGAGGGGTTGGTCTCCACGATGAAGACTGCCCGTATTTCTGCCACGGCCCTTTCCGCAATGAGTATGGCCACCTACATGATCTTCCTTTGGCTCATGAGTTCTTTACCAGCGGACATCGATCATTTGTAAAATATCGTTTCTCTCCACTCGTTCCTGCAACTTTCAGTATAAGTTTTCGGGTACCCCACAGCCACAACTATTTTGGTTTCCTCACCTTGTTTGTTATGACCTTCCATGGTATTTTTTTTTCAGTGTATGTTGGTTTTACTGTGATAAATGCACCTGTGTTGTACATTAAGATGTGAGATGCACGCGTGAAAGGTGTCCAATCACCTTCGTTGGAAGACGTGTCCCCATCCTCTGGAAAACTTAGTGGCCACGACAGACCCTTCCTTCCAGCTTTCCATTTTCCCTTCCCCTTTCGCGCACCTATGCATTGATACGTAGGTGAAAATTGTTGTATATTTCTCGTATGTGCCCGCTCTGCACCGAAAAATGGGTTGTATGAGGGTGCCCCTCATGGCAGAGTTGAGCTCGCCGATTCCGAACATCTTGTCTTACACCGGGGGCAACGGAGTGTTTGCTCATTGAAGAAACATTGAGTTTATGGTGAAGTTTGAATCGGTATTAAAAAGAGTGGAACGAGTGAAGAAACCTTTGGTAGACTCATACGTTAGCCAATGAGAGTAGCCCCCGCCTATGTTGTTGTCATAATCCCAAAGGGTTTCCATCCGCCTTTATCTCGAAAGAACCGATCCAAACTTCAACACAAAATTGACATTTCTCCAGCGGGAAAACACCCCGTTGCCCGCAGTGTTAGCCCGCGGCCAGAATTTTCGTGTGGATAGAATTTTTGCCAACGCGCGGAAATTAGATAAGCAAAGCTTATTACCAAAAAAGGAACTACGTTTGCTGACCAATCTACGACTTTTACCCCCCTCCTTCCCCTATAGTCTCGACCACACACACCCCAAAAACCTCTCTGATGTCAAAGGACGGAAAGTGTAATGAACCTTTTCGTGACCGCCATTCAGTGCATTGGCAAATCGGTGGCTTTTATGGTTTTGGTCTCAGCCTACTACGAACCATACGTATCGAGTCCCGCACTTGCGAGTGCGCCACAACTCACATAACCTAGTCTTGGCAACCTATCCGCTCCGGTTGCGTATATCACCGTGTGGGTATCTGGGGGGCCGTTCTTGAATCCTGAGTACTGACACGTTCATTCACTGGCCGTAAGTCTCCTATAGTGAGCTGGGGTCGGTGCTTTTCCCCCACCCGACCGTGGTGCTGATGTGGTCGTCGTCAACAGACAATACATCGTCAAGCCCACAGCTAGGTCCTATGAGTTCCAACCCAGCGCAAGGTCTCCAAGACTGGGTACGCATCCATATATGCTATCGGGATCATGCTAATACCTTCGTTTTTTTGTCCAGGTCGATGATGATTGGTATTGGAGGAAACAACGGCACGACCCTTGCCGCTACTGCGTGCGAGACCAAGTTCAGCTCTCTCTACTCGGTCCTCTCCCTGTTGAGTTACATGCTGAAGGCTCCCCCCGTCAAGCCCGGAACGGATGTGGTGAACAGCTTGGGGAGGCAGAGGAACGCACTGGAGGCATTCTTGAAGGCTTGTCTCGGATTGGAGGGCAGTGCCGATTTGTTGTTGAAGTCCAGGGTGTGGTAAATTTGCTTTGTGTCATCTCCAAGTAGGGGTGAGGGTTTTCAACAGCCACGACTTCGGTGTCATTTATTTTACGTATCCCACAGAGCATTACAGCTGCTCGCTTTCTCCTTTCTGGTTGATGTATTTTGCTGCTGAAATGCGATGTTTCCGAGTCCCATACAGTTGCCAGCTGGCGGCGGCCGCCGTTTCGTGTCACAGCTCGACCGAATACCTTGAATTGCCACCAAACTTTTCGAGTGGTCGCTCGAAAACTTATATTTGAGAGCCCCCTCCGGGCCCTGAGGTCGGATCGACCCGATGTCCCGTCTCGCCTCGCCTTCGGGCCCACCTTCAACGACTCTGCCTTAGACAGCAATCGCCAGTTCACGGATACTCTTCGCCACGCTAGTTCGCATGCTTGGAGAAGCGACTTTCGGTCCACGCTTTTATTCTCGACCGCCGTCTGCCAACCTGCAACACTAAACCCTCGCGGCATCGTGATCTTCGTACTAATCCATACCGGATATCTGGCAGTTGCTTCCATTCATCACGGCAACTCAATGTCCCGTTCCTTTCCTCCCACGATCATCTGTGCCTCATAATCCCAGAGCTTTTCCTTTTCTCCGCTCGCCCAGCGCGCAAAGCGACCATATGACCTCTTTCGACTGTCAGATACGCGCTTTGCCAGGCACACGTTGTTTGTCAGTCGCCTTGACTTGACGTGCTTTGCCGTCGAGTCACCCCCTCGTTGTCTGAAGATTGGGGGTGCGATTGTGGTTCTCTAGTTCCCATGTGGTACGGACGATGGCTCGTCGCGGGGTGGTGTCTCCACCTGCAAATGGAATCCGGGTGGCCGTGGTGTTTATTACTGACGTGCCCTGTCGTGTGGCTGAGATATCCTGGTCTCGAGTTGCTTCCCTTCCCACTTTACATCCGTGGCGCTGGCTCCCACTGACGCCCCATCAGCGCCTAGATATCCACGCTCTCTCTGATAGTAGGATCTAGTGTTCCGGTTGGCTCGGTATCACACTAGCATCTCCGGATAAAGTTCACTCGCATCCGCGATCTAGGGATGCTGGTTGACAGCGTGTACTCACTCCAATTCCTCCC
>Ga0307517_10001421_pt1 | contig 40285 bp, 35 predicted proteins | sample 23_EM_MG_FD_194515 | JGI IMG/M metagenome (GOLD analysis project Ga0307517, IMG submission 194515) | Populus trichocarpa ectomycorrhiza microbial communities from riparian zone in the Pacific Northwest, United States - 23_EM | ecosystem: Host-associated > Plants > Roots > Unclassified | place...
GCGGTCAGCAGGTTGGTCGCGCCCGGTCCGATGGAGGTGGTCACCGCCATGATGCGCTGGCGGAAGTTCGCCTTCGCATAGGCGACCGCGGCGTGCGCCATCGCCTGCTCGTTGTGGGCGCGGTGCGTCGGCAGCAGCTGGCGCTGCTCCCACAGCGCCTCGCCGAGCCCGGCGACATTGCCGTGCCCGAAGATCGCCCAGACTCCGCTGCAATACGGCACGAGCGTGCCGTCGTCGAGCTCGACGCGCAGCGCGGCGAGGTGGCGCACCAGCGCCTGCGCCGTGGTCAGTCGTACGGTCGTCGTCATGCGGCCTCCTGCAGGCTCTTGCGGTTGGCGCGCCAGGCGTCGACCAGTGCGGCGAAATTGCGTGCTGCCTCGTCGACGAAGCCGGTGTCGTCGATCTCGCCCTTCAGCCAGCGCAGGCTCGGGCCGGCCCAGAGTGTGCGTCCCACCATGAAGCCCTTGACGATCGGGTGGGTGGCCTGGGCGAAGCCGGCCATCAGTGTCTCCAGCGGCTGGTTCAGCCCGAGGATCACGACGCCGCGGCACTGCGGGTCACGCTCAGCGATGAGTGTCGCGAGTGTCGCCCACGCCGTGCTCGCCATCGGCGCGAGCTTCCACCATTCGGGTTTGAAGCCGAGGTTGTAGAAGCGCTTGATCGAGCGCAGCACCGCCGCATCGGCCGAGCCTTCGGCCGTGACGGCGGCGCGCGGCGGGATCAGCTCGAGCAGCAGCTCGTGGCCGCTCTCTCGAGTCGCTTCCCACAGCTCGAGCACGCGCGCTTCCTGTTCGAGGCGCAGATCCACCGGGTCGTCGGGGTGGTAGTGCAGCAGACACTTGACGACCTGCTCGCGCGGCCAGTGCGCGAGCGTCGAGCCGAGCGTGTGCGTGCCGTCGAAGCGCAGCGGCCGCGAACCGGGCAGTTCGACCGGGCGTCCGACCCACCAGCCGCGGCCGGTGGCCTGATGCAGTGCCTGCTCGCCGTACGTGCTGTCGATCAACACGCCGATGCGGCCCGTCAACGAGCGGCTGTGCTCGACTTGCTCCGCCGCACGCACCAGCAAGGCCTTCAGCGCCGGCAGCCTGTCCTCGCTGGCGCCGGCCTCGCGAGCCAGGTCGAAGAACTGGCTGCGATGGTCGAAGGCCATCACGTTGACTTCGTTCCATGCGCGGCGCGGCGCGGTCGTGCGGTGCAGATGGGCGAGCTGCGCGTCGGCGTCGACCTTCGGGTTGCGCGAGCCGCTGAACCAGTGCGCGAGTTCGGCCGGCGTGGGCATCGCCGGCGCGCAGGCATGGCGCGAGACGACGATCGCACCGCAGGCGTTGGCGATGCGCGCGGCTTCGGCGAAATCCTTGCCGGTCAACAGCCCGGTCATCAGCCCGGCGGCGAAGGCGTCGCCGGCGCCGAGCACGTTCAGCACCTCGACGCGCTCGCCGTGAACGGTCAGCGCCTCGTCGATGCGCTCCGGCACCGCGCCGGGCACGAAGCTGCAGCCGAGTGCACCGCGCTTGACGACGAGGGCGGCCTTCGTCACCGCACGCACGCACCGCAGTGACGCGAGCAGGTCACCCGGCATGCCGCCGGCGATCTGGAATTCTTCTTCGGTGCCGATCAGCAGGTCGAACTGCGGCAGCATCTCCTGCAGGCTGGCGGTCACGGCATCGGCGGCGACGAAACGGTTCTCGCCTTCGCCGCGTTTGGTGAGGCCCCACAGCACCGGCCGGTAGTCGATGTCGAGCACCCGCACCACAGCGTGCTTCGCGGCATGCGCCAGCGCCGCGGCCGATGCCGCCCGCACGCCCGGCTGCGACAGGTGCGTGCCGGTGATCAGCAGCGCGCGGCACTGCGCGATGAAGTCTTCGCGGATCGCCTGTGCATCGATCGCCATGTCGGCGCAGTTCTCGCGATAGAAGAGCAGCGGGAAGGTGTCGCGGTCCTTCAGCCCGAGCAGCACCAGCGCGGTCAGGCGCGCCGGGTCGATCTGCACGGCCTGGGTGTCGCAGCCTTCGCGCTGCAGCGTCTGCAGCAGGAAGCGGCCCATCTGCTCGTCGCCGACGCGCGAGATCATCGCGCTGCGCAGGCCTAGCCGCGCCGCGCCGAACGCGATGTTCGCGGAGCTGCCGCCGAGGTACTTCGCGAACGTGGTCGCGTCCTCGAGCGCGCAGCCGACCTGCTGCGCGTAGAGATCGACGGCCAGGCGGCCGAGGCAGGCGAGGTCGAAGCGGCGACCGGGCGGGAAGTTCAGCGTGCTCATGGATGCGCTTTCATGCTCAGGGGTGCGCTTTCAGCCTTCAAATCGTGACGCCTTCGAGGTCGGCCATCATCTTCTTCATCTCCGCGCCGCCGGCCATCATGTCCAGCACGGCGTCCTTGGCGATGTCGGCCTTGGCATAGGTTCCCATCGAGCGGCCGCGGTTCAGCAGCGTGAAGCTGTCGCCCACCGGGTAGGCGTGGTTCACGTTGTGGGTGATGAAGATGACGGAGATGCCGCGCTCGCGCGCGCGGTGGATCAGCTTCAGCACGTTGACGCTCTGCTTGACGCCGAGCGCAGCGGTCGGCTCGTCGAGGATCAGAACGCTCGCGCCGAAGTGGATCGCCCGAGCGATCGCCAGGCATTGTTTCTCGCCGCCGGACATGCTGCCGATCATCTGATCGGCGTCGCGCACGCGGATGCCCATCTCGGCCAGCCTCGCCATCGCGGTGGTCGCGGCGAGCTCGTGGTCCATCACCGGCAGCAGCCCGAACAGCTTGCGGCGCGGCTCGCGGCCCATGAAGAAATTGCGCGCGACGCTCATCAGCGGCACCAGCGCGAGATCCTGGTAGACCGTCGCGATGCCGGCGTCCAGCGCCTCGCGCGGCGAGCGGAAGCGCACCGGCTTGCCGTCGACGAGGTACTGGCCCTTCTCCGGCATGTGCACGCCGGCCAGCGTCTTGACCAGCGTGCTCTTGCCGGCGCCGTTGTCTCCGAGCAGGCAATGCACCTCGCCGCGCTTGAGGCGCAGCGTCACGCCGTTGAGCGCGATGACCGGCCCGAAGTACTTGCTGATGTCCTCGAGCTGGAGGATGTAGTCGGTGGTCACTGTCAGCCCCTCGTCTGTGGAGTACCGCAGCCGATCCCCCGAGGGGATCGAGCCCGGCTTGGGAGCGGCCCGGCGTCGAGCTCGTCACGTGCGTAGGCGTCCATCGCGGTCACACCCGGCCGAGCGCGACGCGCTTGCGGATGTAGTTGTTGAACAGCACCGCCGCCAGCAGCATGCCGCCGAGGAAGACGCGGTACCAGTTGTTGTCGATGCTCGTGTAGCCGATGCCGATCTGCACCACGCCGAAGATCAGCGCGCCCAGCGAGGCGCCGATCACCGAGCCGAAGCCGCCGGTCAGCAGGCAGCCGCCGATGACCGCGGCGATGATGGCCTCGAACTCCTTCTGCAGGCCGCGGTCGGCGGCCGCGGAGCCGGCGTCGGCCACCTGCAGCACCGCGAACAGCGCGGCGCAGAAGGCCATCAACACGAAGAGCCCGACCTTGACCTTGGCCACCGGGATGCCGACGTTCTTCGCCGCGTTCGCGTCGCCGCCGATTGCCAGCACCCAGTTGCCCAGGCGGGTGCGGGCGAGCATGAAGGCGCCCAGCGCGGTCAACAGCAGCCACCACACCATCACCTTCGGGAAGCCGATCGCGAGCGCGCTGCCGTCGTCGCGGGCGGCGAGCCAGCCGGCGCGGGCCAGCGCGTCGAACAGGCCGGTCAGCACGTGGCCCTGGAACAGCCACTGGACCACCGGGTCGGCGAGGATCAGGTCGCGCAGCACCGCGTCGGCGTTGCTCGACAGAATGGTCTTGCCGGTCATCAGCACCGAGATCGCCAGGCTCAGGCCGCGCAGGATGAAGTAGAACGCGAGCGTCACGATGAAGCTCGGCAGCCCGGTCTTGATGACCAGCCAGCCGTTGAGCCAGCCCAGCAGCATCGCCGTGGCGAAGGCGAACAGCACCGCCAGCCACACCGGCCAGCCCCAGTACAGGCATGGGATCGCCATCATCATGCCGGCGAAACCGATCATCGAGCCGATCGACAGATCGAACTCGCCGGCGATCATCAGCAGCGCCGCGCCGACCGCGAGGATGCCGAGGAACGCGGCGACGGTCCCCCAGTTGATCACGCCCTCGGCGCTGAACATTCCCGAGCCGCCGGCGCTGAAGCCGAAGAGCAGGAAGACGAGCACGGTGCCCGACAAGGCCCCGAACTCCGGGCGGCCGAGCAGCCGGCGCGTGCGGCCGACCTGGCGCACGCGCTCGTCGGCGGCCGCGGCAGGCGGGATCGGCGTTAGCGCCGGTGCGGGCGTCTGATCGGGAGTGGTGGTCATCGTGATGCTCATCTCGGCCTCGGCAGAAAGGTGGGCTGACTGCCGCCCGCGGCTACGGGCCGCGAGGGCAGGGCGGCGAGATCGGCCCGCCCGCGAGCGGACCCAGCCGGCCGCTGGCTCAGCGGTACTGGCCGGCGAACTTCTCGACCTTGGGCAGCGTTTCCTTCGTCACGAAGCCGGGGCCGGAGCCGATGTGGCGTGCGCCGTAGGCCGGCGCCAGGCCGTACTCGTCGAAGCGCTTCTGGGTCTTCGGATTGGCCTTGACGGCGGCGGCTACCTTCGTCAGGTCGGTGGTCTTCATTTCTTTCATCATCGCCATCACCGCCACCGGGATGTAGCCCTGCAGATAAGGCTGCTGATCGATCGCGAACTGCACCGAGCCGTCCTTGATGCCGCGGGCGATCTCATCCGACAGATCGAACGTGGCGAACCAGATCTTGCCCTTCTGGCCGCCCTTCTCGAGCGCCTTCAGCGTCGGGTGCGCCGATGAAGGGCCCAGGGCCAGCACCGCCTGCGTGGTCGGGTACTGGCGCAGGTAGGCGCTGACCTTCGACTCGACGCCGGTCGGATCGTCGCCCGAGTCCAGCGTGCTCTTCTTCGCGTCGGCGCCGATCGCGTCGGCGAAGCCGCGGCAGCGCTCGAACGAGGCCGGGTTGGTGGCGTAGTGGTTCACGCACAGGAAGCTCTTGATGCCGGCGGCCTTGGCGCGTTCGCCTGCGCCCTTGCCGGCCTCGTACTCGGGCTGACCGACATGCATGATCGCGCCAAGCTTCTCGCTCTGCGCGGTGGTGCCGGAGTTGATCGTGATCAGCAGGATCTTCTTGTCGGTGACCTTCTTCAGCGCGCCCTGCAGCACGTTGAAATCGGCGATCGTCGTGATGACGCCGTCATAGCCCTGCGCCGCGGCCTGTTCGATCAGGCGGGCCATGTCGGCCAGGTCGCCATTGGGCGGGTTTCGGTAGTCGACCGTGACGCCGTAGTCCTCGCCGGCCTGCTTGACCGAGTTCTTGATCGTGTTCCACCACGAGTCCGAGTCGGGCGCGTGGCTGATCAGCACGTAGCGGCCTGCGGCCTGGGCCGAGCCGGCGGCCAGACCGGCGGCCAGGGTCAGGGCAGCGATCGCAACCCGCTTGCTTGTGAATGTCATGTCTTGCCTCCAGAGGTTTTTGTGCATGCCGGCTTTGCCGGTGGCTTGCGGGCGGATCTCCTGCAGGCCTCGGAGAAGTCTAGGTCGACAGAAGCGAAATTCTGTTAGTGGTATCACTTAGAAAAAACGTTCTATTTTTCGACGAAACAAACCTATCATTCGCGTCATGACGAAGCCGATGAACGATGCCAAGACGTCGTCCCGCACTGCCCGTGCCGCTGTGCTCCCGCCCGACGCCGTCGATGCGCTGCTGAAACGCGTCACCGCGGAGTACGCCGGGCTGAGCAAGCAGCTGAAGCTGATCGCGCGCCATGTCGAGCAGCACCGCGACCATCTCGGCCTCGAGAAGATCCAGGACGTGGCCGCCCGCTGCGGGGTGCAGCCCTCGGCGGTGGTGCGCTTCGCCAAGCATTTCGGCTTCTCGGGCTACACCGAGCTGCAGAAGATCTTTCGCGACGGCATCTCGCAGCAGATCGCGCCCAGCCGCAACTACCAGGCGCGCATCCGCGACGTGATCGACCAGGCTCAGGGGCGTCTGTCCAGCGCCGACATCGCGTACGAGTTCATTGGCGGCGCGATCGCCGGCATGCACGAACTGCAACGCGACCTTCACGGCTCCACGCTCGGTGACGCGGTCGAGCTGCTGGCGCAGGCACCCGCGCTGTGGGTCGTCGGCGCGCGGCGCTCGTTCTCCGTGGCAGCCTACCTCGCCTATGCCTTGCAGCACACCGACAAGCCGGTGCAACTGGTCACCGGCGTCGGCGCGATGCACGAGGGCCAGCTGCGCGGACTGCGCGCCCAGGACGTGCTCATCGCGATCAGCTTCGCCCCCTACGCCGACGAGACGCTGTTCGCTGCGCAGCTTGCCGCCTCGCGCGGCGCGCGGCTGATCGCGATCACCGACAGCCGGATGAGCCCGCTGGCCGCCGAGGCGCATGCCGCGCTGCTGGTGCACGAGAGCAGCACCTTCGGCTTTCGCGCGCTGACCAACGCGATGGCACTGGCGCAGAGCCTGTTCATCGCGCTGGCCTATCGGCTCGAGCTCGACTACGACCCTTCCACCGCGGCCCCGTCGGCACTCGCCGGATGACGCTGGCGCTCTTCACCCCCCGACCCACGGAGTCCCCATGAAAAACGTCGCCGTCTTCGGCGCTGGCCGCATCGGCCGCATCCATGCCGGCAATCTCGCCGCGCTGCCGGGCGTCACGCTCAAGCACATCTGCGATCCGCTCGGCGACAACGCCGCGCAGCTGGCCGCCCAGCTCGGCGCGAGTGTGGCCACGCCCGACGCGGTGTTCGCCGACCCGGGCATCGACGTGATCGTGGTGGCCTCGCCGACCGACACCCACAGCGAACTGATCGGTCGCGCCGCCGCGGCGAAGAAGCACATTTTTTGCGAGAAGCCGATCGACCTGTCGGTGGCGCGCGCCGTCGCCTGCGCCCAGACCGTCAAGGATGCCGGCGTCGCCTGCATGATCGGATTCCAGCGCCGCTTCGACCCCACATTCAACGAAGCCAAGGAACGCCTGGCGCGCGGCGAGATCGGCGCGCCGGAGATGCTGGTCGTCACCAGCCGCGACCCGGGCGCGCCGCCTGCGCACTACCTGAAGGGCTCGGGCGGCATCTTCCGCGACATGCTGATCCACGACTTCGATGTGTTCCGGTGGATTCTGTGCAGTGACGATGGAGATGGCGGCGACGAGGCCGACACCCTCTACGCCACAGGCTCGGTGTTGATCGACCCCGAGATCGCGAAGGTGCCCGATGTCGATTGCGCCGTCGTGACGATCCGCACGAAAAAAGGCCGGCTCGCGCAGATCAACGCCAGCCGGCGCGCCGCCTACGGCTACGACCAGCGCTTCGAAGTGCTCGGCTCGGCCGGCATGCTCCAGTGCGGCAACCAGCGCCCGAGCGAGGTCGTGCAGTCCGACGCGCAGGGCGTGCGGGCCGACAAGCCCGAGAACTTCTTCCTGCAACGCTATCGCGAAGCCTACCGCCTCGAGCTCACGCATTTCTTCGAGTGCCTGCAATCGGGCCAGCCCTTCCGCACCACCATCGCGGACGGTGTCGCCGCGCAGAAGCTCGCTGACGCGGCGGCCCGGTCGCTCGAGTCCGGCCAGGCGGTGACGCTGTGAGCCCGCCGGGCCGCCCCAAGGGCGAACACCGTAGTGCGCAGCACGAAGGTATTCCAGTGAGCCGGCCGCTGCGTGTCGGCATCGCCGGCCTCGGCCGACTCGGCAAGCGCCATGCCGAACAGCTCGCCCAGCGCACGCCGGGGGCGCAGCTCGTCGCGGCCTGCAGCCCGGTGGCCGCCGAACTCGCCTGGGCCCGCGAGAGGCTCGGCGTGACCACGCTGCACGAGGATTTCGAGGCCTTCGTCCGCGACCCGCAGCTCGATGCGGTGGTGCTGGTCACGCCGACCACGCTGCACGCCGAGCAGACCATCGCCGCGCTCGAGGCCGGCAAGCACGTCTTCGTCGAGAAGCCGCTGTCGCTGGACGTGGCGAGCTGCGAGCGCGTCGAGGCAGTGGCGCGACAGCGGCCCGAGCTGGTCGCGATGGTGGGCTTCGTGCGTCGCTTCGACCCGAGCTACGCGCAGGCGCGCGCCGACATCGAGGCCGGTGCGATCGGGCGGCCCTTCCTGGTGCGTTCGCAGACCTGCGACATGAACGACCCCGAGGGCTTCTTCGTGCGCTTCGCGCCAACCTCGGGCGGCATCTTCATGGACTGCAGCGTGCACGACATCGACCTGGCGCGCTGGATGCTGGGCAACCCGAAGGCCCTGCGCGCCTTCGCGAGCGGCACGATCGCACTGCACCCGGGCCTGGCCGAGTGCGGCGACGTCGACAACGGGCTGGCGATCGTCGAGTTCGAAGGCGGCGCGCGCGCGGTCTTCTACGCGAGCCGCACGATGGCGCACGGACACGAAACCAGCACCGAGGTCATCGGCACCGCCGGGATGCTCAGCGTCGGCGTCGGTGCGCATCGCGACCGGCTGCAGACGCGCGATGCCGGCGGCGTGCGGCACCGGGTCGTGGCCGATTTCTTCGAGCGTTTCGGCGAGGCCTTCCAGCGCGAGATCGACGCCTTCGTTGCCGCCTGCCGTGGCGTCTCGCCCGCGCTGACGCTGGCTGACGCCACCGAGGCGACCCGCATCGGACAGGCGATCACGCGCTCGCTGAAGAGCGGCTTGCCGGAGATCGTGCACTGAGCACCGGGGGCATCGCGGACAACGCCCCGCTTCACCGCCCGCCGCGCGTCAGCTCGATGACCTGAACACGGTGAACAGCCGGCCGAAACGATCGGCCAGGCTGGGTCGCACCGCGCGTTGGGGTACCTCATGCCCGATGCGGGAATCGCGCCCGGCCGACGGCGCGCGATGAGGCGCAGGCGAGGGCGCACGCGCGAGCGCCGAGCCTGTGGCATGCGAAGCAATGGATGCGGCAGCGGGCCTTGTTGTCGTTTTTGCCGCCCCGTCGGAACGCTCCGAGGCGTGCCAGGCCGCCTGGACCCAATCGACGATCGGCCGCCATTGCGTCAGGTCGGCTTGAACCTTCGAGGCGGGCAGGTCGAACAGCGTCAAGCCCTGCTCGACACTGCGGACATAGGCCTGCGTTTCGCGCAGCGCGCCGACGTAGAGGAGCTTGTGCTGCGCGGCCCAGGTCTCGAGCGAGGCAGCGGCACGGGTTCGTGCATCGAGACGCATGCCCACGATGGCGACCTTGCAGCGTCCGCTGGCCACCCGCGGCAAGGTCATCAACTCGGCGTGGCACTCGACGGCGGATTCGCGGTCGAAGGCCGAGTTGCACACCGGCATCAGGATCACGTCGGCCTTCATCACGACCCGCGCCAGATCGAGGCCGCGCAGCCCGCCCGGCGTGTCGAGCACGACATGCGTGATGCCGGCCGGTGGCCGCAACACACTCTTGGTGTCGACCGCCCACCCGACGATGGGGGCACGGTGTGCAAGCGCTTGTGCGGCCCGGCGGCGCAACCACGCCAGAGAGGACTGCTGCCGGTCGACGTCGCCCAGCATCACCCGCAGGCCGATGTGGGCGCAATACGCGGCCAGGTGAGTCGCCAACGTGCTCTTGCCGCTGCCCCCTTTGCGGTTGATGACGGCGACAACGGGCATGAGCGGTGGAGGGCGGGTGATGTCTGCGGGGGGTGAGCCTCAATTACATCACCGAAGACATGCGGGCGGGTGGGCTTGTGAGTGCACAAGGTCGCTGATTCCCATCCGGCGCTGTCGTACACGCGGCTGACCGGCGTGGAGCACAACGTCGTCAACGCGAACGACCACGAGTTCGCGTTCGTCGGATCGAGCTGAAGCAGCGCCCGCGCTGACGCGTCACGAGCGGGATGGCGGGCCGCGGAAATCGACCGACCGCGCAACGACCTCGCGGATTTCCTCCATCAAGGCGCGTGCACCCGGCGACGGGAAGCAACCCAGGCGCTGGGTGATGCCGATGTCGCGCCGCGTTTGTTCGAGAGGAAAGTCGAGAACCACGAGGCTTTCGTCCCTGATCTCGTAGCGCAGCTGGTGCGCCGAGATCGCGGTCACCATGTCGCTTTCAAGGAGCAGGCCGCGCAACACCGCAAGGTCGCCGGTCTCGACTGACGGAATCGGCGGCGCCTGCTGTGCGGCGGAAAAGAACCGCTCGAGCAATTCGCGCGAGGGCGCGCCTTGTCTTGAAAGAACCCATGTGGCCTGGCGCAGCGCATCGAAGTCGATGCGAGCGACCCGTGTGAGCGGGTGGCCGGCACGCGTGATGACCGAGATCCGGTCTTCGAACAAGACCTCCTGTTGCAGGTCCTTGGCGTCCGAGCCGGTCCGCAGCGCACCGAGGATGAAGTCGATGTCGCCGCTGCGAAGCGAGGCCGCCAGCGCATCGTAGGGGCTCTCGACGGTGGCCACGTGGAGCCGCGGGTGCTTGGCCAGGAGCGACGCGATGGCCAGCGGCAGCACCTGGGTTCTTCCGAGCGGCAGCGCGCCGACGTTCACGCTGCCCTGGAGAATGCCTTCGCTGGCCGCGATGTCCGGGATGATGTGACGCAACTCGGCCAGCACGCGCTTGAAATAGAACGCGACGATTTCGCCCGCCAGGGTCGGATTCAATCCGCGCGCAGAGCGTTCGAACAGCGGGACACCCAGGCCGGTTTCGAGATCCTTCAGCGCGACACTGATGGCGGGCTGCGTGATGCCGAACTCGCGGGCCACCGCGGGCATGTTGCGCTTTTCCGCGAGGCTTGCGACGACGGCCAGGCGGCGGCCGTTGAGGATCGATGCGAACAGCGAGTGAACCTCGGTGGAGGTTCCGATCCCACCACGCGTTGCCAACTGGGTTCGAGCGGCTTCGAACTCCTGCTCGATGCGGCGTGCGCGCACCAGCGCCAGGTCGCCATAGGTGTTGAGCACCATCCCGCGCGCGTGGCGCTCGAACAGCGGTCTGCCGAGTGCGCCCTCGAGCTCGGCGATCGATCGCGTGACGGCGGATGAGACGCGGAACAGGCGCTCCGCGGCTCCGGCGATGCTCCCGGCCGCCGCGACTGCCGACAACGCGCGCAGGTGCCGCAGATTGATGCCGAGCGCTGCGGCAGTGTTGCCGTCGATAACTTTCCGTCGTGTCTTCTCTTCGTTCCTCCGCATGAATATCTCTCGGTTGTCGATGTGGATTTTGGGGTTAACCCTAGCAGATAAGGAAGTCTGAGGCCACCGATGCGCGAACTCACCCCGCGAACCTTTCGTGGCTGCGACACTGACCTCATCAGAAATGGTCCCTGTGCAAGGACGCCCAACACCATGGCCACCATCATCGGCGCTATCGCCACCTCGCACACCCCGACGATCGGTTTCGCGGTCGATCGAGACAAGCGCGACGACCCGGTCTGGGCGCCGATCTTCACGGCCTTCGCGCCGGTTCGCGAGTGGCTGGAGCACCAAAAGCCCGACGTGCTGCTGTTCATCTACAACGACCACGTCACGTCGTTCTTCTTCGATCACTACTCCGCGTTCACGCTGGGTGTCGGTGAGCGCTGGATTCCTGCCGATGAAGGTGGCGGCGCCCGAGATCTGCCGGCCATCGCCGGCGATCCGGCGTTCGCCGCGCATCTCGGGCGCTCGCTGATGGCCGACGAGTTCGACATGTCGTTCTTCCAGGACCGGGCGCTCGACCACGGCTGCTTCTCGCCGCTGTCGATGCTGTGCCCGCACGAGGGCGGCTGGCCGGTGCGCCTGGTGCCCCTGCAGGTGGGCGTGCTGCAGTTCCCGATTCCCACGGCGCGGCGCTGCTTCAAGCTGGGCCAGGCCTTGCGTCGCGCGATCGAGAGCTACCCGCAGGCGTTGCGCGTCGCGATCGTCGCGACCGGCGGACTCTCGCACCAGGTCCACGGTGAGCGCGCCGGCTTCAACAACACCGCGTGGGACGAGCGCTTCCTCGATCTCTTCGAGCGCGATCCCGAGCGGCTCGCCGAGATGACCCACGCCGAGTACGCCGAGCTCGGTGGCGTGGAGGGCGCGGAGGTCATCATGTGGCTGGTCATGCGCGGGGCGATGTCGCCACAGGTGCGGTGCCTGCACCGCACCTACTACCTCCCGTCGATGACCGGCATCGCGACGGCGATCTACGAGAACGCCGCGGTCGAGTCTTCGGCGCCGCAAGATCCCAGTGGACGCAGCAGCACGGATGCCGACGCGCAACTCGCCGGCATCGAGCGGCTGACGGGCAGCTACCCGTTCACGATCGAGCGCAGCGTGCGTGCCTATCGGCTGAACCGCTTCCTGCACGACCTGGTCGTGCCGGCGGAGCGAGCGGCCTTCCTTGCCGATCAAGACGCTGCGTTTGAACGCGCCGGACTCAGCGACGTGGAGCGCGACCTCGTCCGACGCCGCGACTGGCGCGGGCTGATCCACCACGGCGCGATCTTCTTCGTGCTCGAGAAACTGGGTGCCGTCGTCGGCGTCTCGAACCTGCACATCTACGCGGCGATGCGCGGCGAGTCGCTCGAGGATTTCCAGCGCACGCGCAACGCGCCGAATGCCCTCTATTCGGTCGCCGGCAAGGACGCCGGGACACTGGCCTGGGACCGAACCAAGCATGAGTGAGACGCTGACGGGCATATCGTCGATGGCGACGCGGCAGGTTCTGGCCGAGCTCTGCCAGGCCTGCGAGCGCGCAAGTGGCGTGCCGGTGCGCTTCGAGTCCGTGGGCGGCGTCGACGCGGCTCGGCGCGTGCGGGCCGGCGAGGTCTTCGATCTTGTGGTGCTGGCCGCGGATGCGATCGACGAACTGGCGGCCACGGGTCACGTGATGGCCGACAGCTGTTGCCCGATCGCGGAGTCGACCGTCGCGATCGCGGTGCGCGCCGGCGCCGTGCGGCCCGATGTCGGTTCCGAGGAGGCCCTGCGGCGAACGGTGCTGGCAGCCGGCCGCATCGGCTACTCCACCGGACCCAGCGGCACGGCCCTGCTGAAGTTGTTCGAGCGCTGGGGTTCGAGCGAGACGCTGCGCGAGAGGCTCGTTCAGGCCCTGCCGGGCGTGCCGGTCGCCGCACTGATTGCGAACGGTCAGGTGGAGCTGGGCTTCCAGCAGTTCAGCGAGCTGAAGGACCAGGACGGCATCGCGCTGCTGGGCGGCATGCCTCCCGGCTTGGAGATCGTGACGACCTTCGTCGGTGCGGTCGGTGCCGGCTCCGCCCGGCACGCCGCGGCGCGGGCGACGCTGAGCTTCATGAGCTCGCCGTCGACCGCCGAAATCAAGCGACGCCATGGCATGGCGCCAGCCTCTGGCGGAAGCGACGCGCTCTTTCCAGATCAACCCACCACGTGAGAAGCGACCCATGATCATCGACGTCCACGGCCACTACACGACCGCACCCCCCGCGCTGGGCGCGTGGCGCGACTTGCAGATCGCATCGCTCAAGGATCCGGCCAAGGCACCCAAGCCGAGTGCCCTGAAGATCTCCGACGACGAGCTGCGCGAGAGCATCGAGACCAACCAGCTCGCCAAGATGCGCGAGCGCGGGTCCGACCTCACGATCTTCAGCCCGCGTGCCAGCTTCATGGCGCATCACATCGGCGACTTCCAGACCTCCGCCGCATGGGCCGCGATCTGCAACGAGCTGTGCTTCCGCGTGAGCCAGCTCTACCCGCGGCATTTCATCGGCGCGGCGATGCTGCCGCAGTCGCCCGGCGTCGATCCTTCGAGCTGCATCCCCGAGCTCGAACGTTGCGTGAAGGACTACGGCTTCGTCGGCATCAACCTGAACCCCGACCCGTCGGGCGGCCACTGGACCAGCCCGCCGTTGACCGACCGGCATTGGTACCCGCTCTACGAGAAGATGGTCGAGCACGACATCCCGGCGATGGTTCACGTGTCCACCAGCTGCAACGCCTGCTTCCATACCACCGGCGCGCACTACCTGAATGCCGACACGACGGCCTTCATGCAATGCCTCAGCGGCGATCTGTTCAAGGACTTCCCGACCCTGAAGTTCCTGATCCCGCACGGCGGCGGTGCGGTGCCTTACCACTGGGGGCGCTTCCGCGGCCTCGCCCAGGAGATGAAGAAGCCGCTGCTGGACGAGCACCTGCTGAACAACATCTTCTTCGACACCTGCGTCTACCACCAGCCCGGCATCGACCTGCTCACCGCGGTGATCCCGGTGAAGAACATCCTGTTCGCGTCCGAGATGATCGGCGCGGTGCGCGGCATCGATCCGCAGACCGGCCACCACTACGACGATACGCGGCGCTACATCGAGGCGACGCTCCACCTCGGCGCAGAGGAGCGCTTCCTCGTGTACGAGGGCAATGCACGCCGGGTGTTCCCGCGGCTGGACGCCGCGCTCAAGGCTCAGGGCCGCTGACAAGAAGGAGGACATGCCATGTATGAACTCGGAGTGGTGTATCGCAACATCCAGCGCGCCGATCGCGAGGTCGCCGACCGCCTGCGGGCGTTCGGCTCGGCCACCGTGCACGAGGCTTTGGGTCGGCTGGGGCTGCTCAAGCCCTGCATGCGGCCGATCTATGCCGGCGCGCAGGTCTCCGGCACCGCGGTCACCGTGCTGATGCATCCCGGCGACAACTGGATGCTGCACGTGGCGGCCGAGCAGATCCGCGACGGCGACATCGTCGTCGCCGCGGTCACCGCGGATTGCACCGACGGCTATTTCGGCGACCTGCTGGCCACGAGCTTCAAGGCGCGCGGCGCGCACGCATTGATCATCGATGCCGGCGTGCGCGACGTGAAGACCTTGACCGAGATGCGCTTCCCGGTCTGGAGCAAGGCGATCTCGGCCAAGGGCACGATCAAGGCCACGGTCGGCTCGGTCAACATCCCGGTCGTCTGTGCGGGCGCACTGGTCACGCCGGGCGACGTGATCGTGGCCGACGACGACGGCGTGGTGTGCGTTCCCTCGTCGCGCGCCGCCGAGGTGGCTGACGCCGCGGCGGCACGAGAAGCCAACGAAGGCGCCAAGCGCGCCAAGCTGGCCGCGGGCGTGCTGGGGCTGGACATGTACAGCATGCGCGAGCCGCTGGCCAAGGCCGGCCTGCGCTACATCGACTGAGAAGAGAACGTGCGATGACCGAGATCGATTCTTCGCGCTGGCGCATCGGCCTGATCGGCTACGGCGAGGTCGGGCGCATCCTCGCCGAAGACCTTCGTGCGCGCGGCCTGGCGGTGAGCGCCTACGACCTGAAGCTGGCGCAGCCCGAGGCCGCCGCTGCACTCCGTGCGCATGCCGCCGAGCATGGTGTTCGCGTGGCCGATTCGCATGCCGACGCGGCTGCGGGCGCCGATCTGTTGATCAGTGCGGTGACGGCGAGCCAGACCGTCGCGGCGGCACAGGCCAGCTGCGCGGGGTTGGTGCCACCGGCCTTCTTCCTCGATTTCAACTCGGCCTCGCCCGGCGCCAAGGCCGAAGCGGCCGCCGCCGTCGGTGCCGTGGGCGGGCGTTATGTCGAAGGCGCGGTGATGACCAGCGTGCCGCCGTACCGCATCCGCGTGCCGCTGCTGCTCGGCGGTCCCGACGCACGCGCGCTCGAAGCGCCGCTCAACGCGATCGGCTTCGATGCCCGCGTGGCCAGCGACAGCCTCGGCGTGGCCTCCGCGACCAAGATGTGCCGCAGCGTGATGATCAAGGGCCTCGAAGCGATGGTGATCGAAAGCTTCACGACGGCCCGCCGCCACGGTGTCGAAGAGGCGCTGGTCGCGTCGCTGACGGAAACCTTTCCGGGCGTCGATTGGGAAAAACAGGCGACGTACTTCTTCCAGCGCGTCATCGAACACGGCCGCCGACGCGCCGAGGAAATGCGCGAGGCCGCACAGACGGTGCGCGAGGCCGGACTCGCGCCTTGGAACGCGGACGGCACGGCGCAGCGCCAGGCCTGGGTCGCCGAGCTGGCCGAGGCCGGTGTCTTCGGGTCGCGTGGCGCCGAAGGCTTCGCGCGCAGTGCGGACTGGCGCGTCGAAGCCGACCGTGTTCTTGCAAGCGTTGGAGACAAGCACCGATGACTCACCTCACGCGGCGACATGCCCTCTTGTCCGCGCTGGCCCTGGCTGCCGGCACCGGCGTTCGCGCCCAAGGCTTTCCCACGAAGCCGATCCACATCATCGTCGGCTACAGCCCGGGCGGGGCGGTGGACATCATTGCGCGCGCCATCGGCCAGCACTTGCAGATGAGCCTCGGCCAGCCGGTGATCGTCGAGAACAAGCCGGGGGGCGGCACCAACATCGCGACCAAGGCCCTGATCGACAGTCCGCCCGACGGCCACACGGTGATGCTGGCCGCCAACGCGCTGGCGGCCAACGTGTCGCTGTTCCAGCCCGCGCCGTATGAGCTCGAGCGCATCGTGCCGATCGCGCTGGTCGGCCGCGTGCCGGTGGTGCTGGTGGCCAACGCGCAGTCCAGCGTCGATTCGATCAAGGCGCTCATTGCCCAATCGAAAGTCAAACCCGAGTCCATCGACTACGGCACGCCGGGCAACGGCTCGACGCCGCACCTCGCGGTCGAGCTGTTCGAGCGGGCGGCGGGGATCCGTCTGACGCATGTGCCGTACAAGGGCGGCTCCGCGGCGATGAACGACGTGATCGCCGGGCACATCCAGACCGTGGCGGTCAATGCACTCGAGGTGCTGCCGCACGTGAAGGCCGGCAAGCTGCGCGTGCTGGCCGTGCTGAGCGAAAAGCGCTCGCCCATCTTCCCGGACGCCCCGACGATCGCCGAGTCCGGTTTCGCCGGCTTCGAGGCCTCGGTCTGGTACGGGCTCGTCGGGCCCGCCGGTACCCCAGCCGCGGTGGTCGCACGCCTGCACCAGGAGGTTCAGCGGGCCCTCGCGGCGCCTGCGGTGCGCGAGCGGCTCGCCTCGGCCGGCGGCGACGTGGCACCCGGGTCCACGGCGATGTTCGCCGACCTGGTGCGCCGCGAGCAGCAGCGCTACGAGAAGCTGATCCGCGACGCGAACATCAAGGTCGATTGAGAGCGATGAATGAATTTGTGAGTCTGCGCCGAGCGGTCGTGCTCGGCGGCCTGACCTCGATGGTCTGGCCTGCGATACAAGCCGAACCCGGCAAGACGCTGCGCTTGATCGTGCCGTTCCCGCCGGGCGGGTCCACCGACATCCTGGCTCGCGCGATCGGCGCCAGGCTCGGTCCTGCGCTGGGCCAGACGGTGGTGATCGACAACAAGCCCGGCGCCGGCGGCTCGATGGGCGCCGCGGAGGCGGCGCGCGCCGAGCCCGACGGCAACACGCTGCTGATGGCCCACATCGGTGTGCTGGCGGTCAACCCTGCGCTCTACCCGAAGCTGCCGTACGACCCGCTGAAGAGCTTCGTGCCGGTGGCCTGGGTGGCGCGCGTGCCGAACGTGCTGGTCGTGAACGCGACGTCGCCGATCAAGTCGCTCGCCGACCTGATCGCGCAGGCCCGCGCCCAGCCAGGTCGGATGAGCTATTCCTCCGGCGGCAACGGCAGTGCCGCGCACATCAGCTTCGAGTACCTGAAGCTGAAGGCCAACTTCTTCATGCTGCACATCCCTTATCGCGGCACGGCGCCTTCCGTGACCGATCTGCTGGGCGGGCAGGTTGACGCCACGTTCACCGGCGCGCCGGCCGTGCTGCCGCATGTGCGCAACGGCCGTCTGCGCGCGCTCGCGGTCTCGAGCCCGCAGCGCCTGCCCACGCTGCCCGAGGTGCCGACGGTGGCCGAGAGCGGCTTCCCCGGCTTCGACGCAGACCAGTGGTACGGCATCGTCGCGCCAGCCGGCACGCCTGCGCCCCTGGTCGCGCGTCTGAACGCCGAGATCAACCAGGCGCTGCAGACGCCCGCGGTCGCGCAGCAGCTGGCCGCCGAAGGGGCGATTCCGATGCCCGGTTCGCCCAAGGCAGTCGGCGATCTGATCGCAAGGGAGATCCCGCGTTGGGCCCAGGTGGTGAAGGCCGGCAACGTCAAGCCCGATTGATCGATATCGAGGACACCGTCATGAACAATCGAATCAGGCAGTTCATCGCGGCGCTGTGCTGCGCGGTCGTGGGCGCGGCCTTCGCGCAAACGGCCGCGACCAGCGGCAAGGTCGAGGTCGTGTGGCTCGGCCAATCCGCCTTCAAGATCACCTCACCCGGCGGCAAGGTGATCGTGACCGACCCGTGGCTGCGGCAGAACCCGTTGACGCCGCCCGAATACAAGCAGCTCGACAGATTCGGCCGGATCGACGTGCTGCTGGTGTCCCATGGCCACGCCGATCACTTCGCCGACGCGCCCGCGCTGGCACTGCTGTACGACACACCCATCCGCGCGCCGGGCGGGCTCAACCAGGCCCTGACCACGCTGGGGGTGCTGCCGGCCAGGCTGCTGCCGCGCATGAACAAGGGCGGCACGATCACGCCGGTGCCGGGCATCAAAGTCACCGCGGTGCATGCGGAGCATTCGTCCGAGCTGGTGTGGCACAACCCGGCCACCGACAAGGACGAGACCCACTTCGGCGGCGAGCCGGTCGGCTGGATCATCGAGCTCGAAAACGGCTTCCGCATCTACCACGCCGGCGACACCGCGGCCTTCGGCGACATGCGCCTGATCGGCGAGCGCTACCGACCCGATCTCGCGCTGGTGCCCATCGGCGGCAACTTCACGATGGACCCGGCCGATGCGGCTTGGGCGGTGACGCAGATAATCAAGCCGCGCGTGGTGATTCCGATGCACTACGGCGCCAACCCGCTGGCCAAAGGGACGGCCAAGGAGTTCGTCGACGCGATGGGCCGCGGGCCCATCAAGGTCATCGTCGCCGTGCCCGGCGAGGCGATCGACTTCTAGTACCCTCTGGCGACAGCCCGTCGCGCGAGTCGACGGGCGGCAGCCGGGAACACGGATTGCCCCGCTGCAAACGAGCGGCGAACCGTCGAAGGGCGATGCCGCTGACGCGCGGGAGTCGCCATGCCAACCCGGACCGTCTCGTGGCACGCGATCAAGGCCTGGATCAAGGCCTCACCGGCCTATCGGAGCTGGTATCTCGGCCGCGAGCGCCAGCGCTTCTTCGCGGAGCCGGATCGGCACCTGTGCTTCGGCGTGTTCCAGAGCTTCGAGCAGGCCCGCGCGTGGTTGCCGAAGTCCAGGGAGTTCGATGACGAATCGCTCGCCGGCGAGTTCGTGGACGTTCGAACCCGGCAGATCTTCGCCTACGACTACCCGGTCATCTACTGGCTGACCCGGGCCGTCGGCCAGGGTGCACGAACCGTGCTGGACATCGGGGGTTCGGTGGGTGTCCATTACATGGCCTACCAGCGCTACATCGAGTTCCCGCCGTCGTTGACTTGGCACGTCATCGAGGTCCCGGCGATGGTGCGAATCGGTCGCGAACTGGCCAGGCAGAAAGGCCTGGCCGCGCTGACGTTCACCGACAGCGCGAAGGCGGGTGACGCACCTGCGGACATCTGGGCCTCGGCGGGTGCCATTCACTACATCGAGCATGGCCGCCCCGACGTGCTCCTGCGGGAGGCCAGCTTTCGCCCGCGCTACCTTCTGCTGAACAAGCTGCCCCTGTATGACGGAGAGGACTTCGTCTCTACGCAGTGTCTGGCTCAAGACTCGTTCGCACCGCTCTACGTGTACAACCGCGCGAGCTTTATCGAGCGAATCGAGTCGTTGGGGTATGGGCTGATCGACCAATGGCAGGTGCCCGATCGCTACTTCTTCCTGCCGGGTTATCCGGAGAAGTCCTTCGGCTGGTATGCCGGTCTGTGCTTCATCGCGCGGGATCGAGACGCCGCGCCGTAGCGGGTTGCCACGGGCGCGAGGCCGCTCAAAAGACCGGTTGCAGCAGAGATTGCTGCAGTGCAGCACAATTGCGGCTGCAACCCGCCGGCGATCGATGTCCGGCGCCGCACCCTTTCGATCGGCACCCGCCCAGCCCCCCAATCCCGACGCCATGAATTCTGCTGCCCCCACGGCCACTTCCTCTCTCGTTGCCGACCCGGACACCAGCGCGCGCGCGAATCGGGCCTTCGGACCGGCGGTCGCCGCGCTCGGCGTCGGCGGATTTGCGATCGGTACCGGCGAGTTCGTCATCATGGGCTTGCTGCCCGAGGTGGCGCGCGATCTGCAAGTCACGATCCCGGAGGCGGGCCACGTGATCAGCGCCTATGCGCTCGGCGTCGTCGTCGGCGCGCCGATGCTGGCCGTGCTCGCGGCGCACTGGCCACGGCGCGCGCTGCTGGTTGCCCTGATGGCCTTGTTCGCCGTCGGCAACCTGGCGAGCGCATTGGCGCCCGGCTACCTGTCGCTCAATCTGCTCCGCTTTGTGGCCGGCCTGCCGCACGGCACGTACTTCGGCGTCGCGGCGCTGGTGGCGGCCTCGCTCGCGCCGCCGCAGCGACGCGCCAGCGCCGTCGGGCTCGTGATGCTCGGATTGACCAGCGCCACGCTCGTCGGCGTGCCGATCGCGGCGTGGCTCGGCCAGCACCTGGGCTGGCGCGCGGCCTTCGTGCTCGTTGGCGCGATTGCCGCCATTGCGTGCGTGCTGGTTCGCCGCTTCGTTCCGGATCTGCCGGCCGCCCACGGCGCCAGCCCGCTGCGCGAACTGGGCGCGCTCGCACGGCCGCAGGTGTGGTTGACGCTCGGCATTGGTGCGATCGGCTTCGGCGGCATGTTCGCGGTGTTCAGCTACATCAAACCGCTGCTCACCGACGTGACGGGCATTCCGGTCGGCGGGGTGCCGCTGGTGCTCGCGCTGTTCGGCCTGGGCATGGTGGCCGGCAACCTGGTCGGCGCGCGGCTCGCCGACAAGTCGCTGATGCGCACGATCGCGGGCCTGCTCGTCTGGGATGCGCTGGTGCTGTCGGCGGTGATGTTCACGGCGCCGCATGTCGTGGCCATATCGGTCAACGTCTTCCTGGTCGGCACCATCGTCGCGATCGGGCCCGCCTTGCAAATCCGTTTGATGGACGTGGCCGGCGACGCACAGACGCTGGCCGCCGCGCTCAACCACTCCGCGTTCAACATCGCCAATGCGCTCGGTGCCTGGCTGGGTGGCGTTGCGATTACGGCCGGCATGGGCTGGACCTCCACCGGCTGGGTGGGCGCGCTGCTGGCCTGTGGCGGCATGGCGGTGTTTGCGGGGGCCATCTGGCAAGCCGGCCGCGCCCGCGGCCGAAGGCTCGCCGCCGCGGTTTGACGGCCCAGGTGATCGCCGAACCCTGTCGATGCTTCTCTTTGGCGACCCGCCGCCTGGCGTTACAGTGACCTCATGGAAACGCCCTCGCCCAAGGACCTGGTGTTGCCGCCCACCGAAGAGCTGTTTCGCGAGGATTCGCGCTTGACCGAGTGCGTGGCACGCATCGCCGCCGTCGACGAGCGCGGCGTGCGGCTCGATCGCACGGTGTTCTATCCGCAGGGCGGCGGACAAGCCGGCGATGCCGGAGAACTGCTGCTGGCTGATGGGACAACGCGCATCGCCATTGCCGACACCCGCAAGGGCGACGCGGCCGGCGAGATCCTGCACATCCCGGCGGCGGAGCAGTTCGAAACGCTGGCCCAGCTGCGGCCGGGCGACACGGTGACGGCCCGGATCGACTGGGAGCGGCGCCACCGGCACATGCGCTTTCACACGGCCACGCACCTGCTGTGTGCGCTGGTGCCGCATCCGGTGGACGGCTGCTCGATCACGGCGGGCTATGCGCGGCTCGACTTTCACATGAGCGAACCGCTCGACAAGGAAGCGCTGACGGCCGGCATGGCGCGGCTCGTCGCGGAGGCACACCCGGTGCGGCACCGCTGGATCGCCGACGCCGAGCTCGATGCCGATCCTGGCCTGGTGCGCAGCATGAGCGTGCAACCGCCCCGCGGCAGCGGGCGTGTGCGGCTCCTGGAGATCGAGGACGTCGACCTGCAGCCCTGCGGCGGTACCCACGTGGCGAATACGTCCGAGGTGGGCGGGGTGGTCGTGACGAAGATCGAGAAGAAGTCTGCAATGACCCGGCGCGTCGTTCTCGGATTCGCCGTTTAGCGACTGCGTTCTTCGGCGTACTCGGCGTTGGGTTGCCGGTCACCCACACCGCGTGAGCGTGGCCGCGCGGAAAACAGCAGCGCCAGCAGCACGAGATTGATGACGACGAGGTATGCCAGGCTCACCAGGAACCCCGGGCGGGCCTGCGCGCCGAAGTACAGCAGCCCGACGATCATGACCCCCAGCGAGTTGCCGATCTGCTGAAGCGTGGACAACACCCCGCTGGCGACACCGGCGTGCGTCGCCGGGGCGCCGGCGAGCGTCGACGACACGAGGGGCACCATCGTCAGCGCGATGCCTGCCCCCTGAATCGACAGGCACACGACGAGAACCGTCGTCGAATCGACACCTTGCCAGACCGCAAGAGCCATCGCGACGTGTCCGAGAATCAACACGGCGGCGCTGGCCATCGGCCCCGCCGCGCCGACGAGCGCGCGCAGCCGTGCGCCGTGGAGCGATGTCACGACGAACGAGAGCGCCAGCACGGCAAACATGGCGCCGGCACCGAGCGCGCCGAAGCCGAGGTTCTGCTGCAGGTGCAGGGCCAGGATGAAGTAGAACGACGCGACACCCGAATAGAAGAGCAGCACCCTGAGCAGCCCGGCCGAGAACGAGCGGACGCGAAACAGCTCGGTCGGCAGCAGCGGGCTGGCGCCGGTCCGCTCCAAGTGCCGTTCGTGCCGATACAGCCACAGGGCGGTCGCCACAAATGCCGGCGCGCAGAGGAGGCTCCAAAGCGGCCAGCCTTGTTCCCGGCCATAGGTGAGCGGCAGCGTCAAGAGCAGCAGCGCCGCGGCGGTCAGCGCCGTGCCGATCGCGTCGATGGGCGAGCGGTGCCCGACATCCGCAGGCACGCAACGCCGGACCAGCAGCAACGCCGCGAGGCCGATCGGAACGTTGATCAGAAAGCAGCTTCTCCAGCCGGACCCCAGCGCGTTGAAATGGATGAGCACGCCGCCGAGCAACTGGCCGACGACGCCGGCGCAGCCCATCGCGACGGCGTACCAGGCGAACACCCGGGCGCGCTTGGCGCCGGTGTAGAGGGACGACAGGGTTCCCAGCACCTGCGGCTGCAGCAGCGCGCCGGCCAGGCCTTGCGCGATGCGGGCGGCGATCAGCAGCGGCGTGAAGGGTGCGGCGGCAACCGCGACCGAGGCCAGCACGAACAGGCCCAGTCCGAGCTGGAACATCCGCTGGCGACCGAAGGTGTCGCCGAGCCTCCCGCCGGCGATGAACGCGATGGCGTTGGCGATGCCGTAGCCGGTGACCACCAGTTGCAGCGACGCACTCGTCGCATGCAGTTCGGCCTGAATGGAGGGCAGGGCGACCAGCACGATGAAGAAGTCCAGCACCACCATGAACGAGCCGCCCAGCAAGGCCATCAGGCCCAGGGTTTCGCGCGTGCTCATGCGCGTGCTCGAAGTTCCGGTCAGCGGCTCTTGAATTGTGGAGTGCATGGGTGTTGGTGGGAGGCGCCCGGCGCTCGACCTCCTTCAGAATGATCGAAGGCCGTGGCGACGAACCGGCCGTGGTCAGGTCAGATCGACATGGCCTTCGGGGGAGGCGATGTCGACGCGCTCGTGGCTGCCAGGGCAAAGTCGCAGAAGCCGGCAAACGGCATCGGCTTGGCGATTCCGTAGCCTTGCACGCTGTCGCAGCGCATGCGTTTGAGGGCGGCGATCTGCTCATCTGTTTCCGCGCCCTCGGCCACGACAGCGAGCGAGAGCGTGTGCCCGAGACGAACAATGGTCTTGACGATCGTGCGACTCGTGTCGTTGTCGATCATGTCGTTCACGAACGAGCGGTCGATCTTCAACGCGTGCACCGGGAAGTTGGCCAGGTAGGCGAACGACGAATAGCCGGTGCCGAAGTCGTCGATGCTGATCTTCACGCCCATGTCGTTCAGCCCCTGGAGCACCTTGGCGCTGGCCTTCACGTCGTGCATCAACGCGCCTTCCGGGATCTCGACCTCCAGCAGCTCCGGGTCCACCTTGAATTCGAGCAGGGCCTCGCTGACGCGCATCGCAAAATTCGCGTCTGCCAGCGAGTCCACCGAGAGGTTGATGCTGATCGGGATGCGCAGGCCGCGCTCCTTGAGCGTGACGACCTGATGCAGTGCATGGCGCAGGACCCATTGATCCAGCGCGCCCATCATCCCGATCGCCTGGGCGGCCGGCAGGAAATCCGACGGCGGGATCAGGCCGCGCGTCGGGTGGGCCCAGCGGATGAGCGCTTCGGCGCCGATCACGCTTCCCGTGGACAGGCCCCACTTCGGCTGAAGAAACAACGTGAACTGGCCGAGCTCGATGGCCGAGCGCAGTTCGTCTTCCATCTCGGCCCGATGGCGGCTCGCGGCCTCGAGTTCGCTCCGGTAGCGCAGGACCGGGGCGCCGACCACCCGCTGGGCCTCTCGCACCGCCAGCCCGGCCAGCTTCAGAATCATCTCGGCCGCCGCGGAGTGCAGCGGATGCTCGGCGACGCCGGCGTTGGCGTTCACGACAAAGCGTTGCCCGTTCATGCTGAATGGGGCTTCGACGGCCCGCACAAAGGCGGCTGCGCGTTCCTGCGGATCATCCCGCCCCGAGCTGGCCAGGACGGCGAACTCGTCACCGCTGACCCGATACAGGGTCTCGTCCTGCAGGGTCGCGGTTTGCAGCCGCGAGGCGATCTCGAGCAGGGCCATGTCGCCCACCGAATAGCCATGTACGCTGTTGATGTCGCGGAAGCGATTGAGCCCGATGATGGTCAGCGCAAAGGGCGTGCCGGCCGCGACCCGCGTCTCCAACTCCTCCACCAGGCCGATCCGGTTGCCCAGGCCCGTGAGCGGATCCTTCACGACCTGCTGCGCGAGGTGGTACTGCTTGACCACCGACTCGGAGGCGTCGTTGGCCAGCATCACGAGACCGTCGCCGACCGGGAACAGTCGGACCATGAGCCAGCGGTTGAGCAGGGTCGAGAACCCGATGCGCGACACCGGCTTGCGGGTCTGGAAGCACTGCTCGATCAGCTCGAAGAAGATCGAGCGCTTGAACGAGGCGCTGTACTCGAACGGTGTCCTGTTGATGACCTGATCTCGCGGCAAACCGAGAGAAGCGAGATATGGGTCGTTGCAATAGCGCACGACCCACCCTGAATCGAGGTGTACAACGGCCTCGCCGGCGTGCACCATCAACGCCGTCAGATCCGCATCGCTCGATGCGCGATCGACCCTGAGGGCCTCCTCGGGGTCATGACGCACGGCACCCACCATCTCTTTCACAGTCGCGAGCCGCGTTCATCCGCGGCATCCGCAGCTGCATGTCATCGCAACAACCATCGGTACCTACGATATGACTGTCGATTTCATTGATCTGTCCAATCAGCTCGAACGCGTGCACAACCACCGACTCGCGTTCCGCCCGGCCGTGCTGGCGGATGCATGGCCTCTGTATCAGGCGACGAGGAATCCGTTGTTCAACACGCACCTGATGTGGCCGCAGCCGAACGAAGAAACCGAGGTGCTGCGCCGGATGGAGGCCATCACCGGCGCTGTGCGGATGGGCCGCATGGCCGCCATGTCGGTGGTGCTGAAAACGACCGGCGAGTGGGTGTCGCTGTTTCGGTTTCAGCCGCATGCGATGAACAGCAAGCTTGTCGAGATGGGGATCTGGACGCTCGACAAATTCTGGCATGGCCGGTACAGCCTTGAGCTGACCCGGATCTGCATCGATGCCGCGTTCGAACTCTCGGACATCGACACGCTGGTCGGCGCCGCCGCGGCGGAAAACAGAAGCTCCTGCCGCCTGATGACTGCCGTCGGAATGCAGCCGACCAAGGTCGTGAAGCGCATCACGGAGATGGGCACCGAGGTTCAGCTGCAGGAGTTCGAGATCGAGCGGCACGAGTGGTCTTCCAGAGTGAGGCAAAGCCTGTCGTTCGACATGTTCTTGCCCGATGGTCCAGTGAGAGAGTCGGTTCCGGCGCTGCCGCAGTTGTCCTCAGGTGGTGATGTCGAGCGCCAGATGGAACAGGCGTCGTTCGCTTGAGCAGTCTCTTCCAACGTGGTGACGTTGGCGCTGAATCCTCCTTATCGGCCGGAGGCGCCGCGCATTGAGGCCGGAATACGGCGCTGTTGTTGAATCGATCGCGGCGTTGACGCAGGAACCCGACCCCGGCGCAGACCTCGTCAGCAGTTTTCGGCGTGCATGAAGTCAGTCTCGTCAATCCGCGAGCGCACGCTCGCCGCCACGGCAGACCATGCGGGCGTGGCCTCGGCATCGAACTCCACGACGCCCGCGAGGCGGTGCCGCCGCCGTCCGCGAAGCGACACGGCGGCACTCCACACGGCCTTTCCTGAACTTTCAGCGTACTCGGCCTCGTAGCGATACTCGATGCCGGTCGACTTGTGAATGCGCGCGTCTTGGAAGCTTGGCATGGGCACCACCCAGATCAGTTGCCGCTCCGCAGCGGCCCCTTCGACTATGACCTTGGGCCTTGACGCGAATCGCCCGAAAAGAGGGGCGCGACCACCCTATCTGTGAGCCGTCATGACCGGCAGGAAGCAGTCATACAGTACGAGAACTCCCCGTCATCCTGGCTGCCCAATGACAGTTCAATCACCTCCATCGTTGCCACGAACAGTGCTCCCGCAAGGCATCCGCAGCCGCTTCGTGTGCGACATCAACGGCCTCACGATGCATGTCCTCGAAGCCGGCTTCGAAACGCGCGGTCGACCGTGTGTGCTGATGCTTCACGGCTTCCCCGAGCTCGCCTACAGCTGGCGCAAGGTCATGCCAGCCCTCGCGGCGGCGGGCTACCACGTCGTGGCGCCCGACCAGCGCGGCTACGGCCGTACCACCGGGTGGGACGCTGCCTACGATGGCGATCTCGGCTCGTTCCGGATGCTCAATCTGGTGCAGGACGCGCTGGGCCTCGTCTTGGCGCTCGGCTACCGCTCGGTCCATGCGGTGGTCGGCCACGACTTCGGCTCGCCGGTCGCGGCATGGTGTGCGCTCGTGCGTCCGGATGTGTTTCGTTCTGTCGCACTGATGAGCGCCCCGTTCGCCGGCCCACCAGCGCTGCCGTTCGAAACCGCTGGGCACGCCGCGGCGTCGACGCCTGAGCCCAGTCTTCAGGACGAGTTGGGCGCGCTGGCGCCCCCTCGCAAGCACTACCAGCGGTACTACGCGACGCGCGAGGCCAACGAGAACATGTGGCATTGCCCGCAGGGCGTGCACGCCTTTCTGCGCGCCTACTACCACTGCAAGAGCGCGGACTGGACACTGAATCAGCCGACTCCGCTGAGATCGACGACCGCCGCCGAACTGGCCAGGCTTCCGACCTACTACGTCATGAACCGCGATCTGGGCATGGCAGAAACCGTGGCGCGCGAGATGCCGACGGCGGACGAAATCGCCGATTGCCGCTGGCTCCCGGACGAGGAGCTGCGCGTGTATTCCTCGGCGTACGAGCGCACCGGCTTCCAGGGGGGCTTGCAATGGTATCGATGCGCGACGAGCCGGACGTGCCTCTCGGAACTCCAGCTCTTTTCCGGACGCACCATCGACGTGCCCGCCATGTTCGTCGCCGGCAAGTGCGATTGGGGCGTCTACCAGAAGCCCGGCGACTTCGAGACGATGCAGACGACGGCCTGCACGAAGATGCTCGGCTGCCATCTGCTCGACGGCGCGGGCCATTGGGTTCAGCAGGAACAGCCCGAGGCGGTGAGCCGGCTGTTGGTGGAGTTTCTGAGGATGCACGAACGGGTGCGATGAGCCTGTCCCGAGGCCTGCGGACAACTGCTTGTGGGATCGGCTGAAGAGAAGCATTCCGCGAAATGTCGAGCGGCCATGCACAGTGTCCGCTCATGTCGGGCGCCGTGGCTTTACAGTCAAGGCATACCCAAGAGGATCATCCCGATGACGAGTCGTTCCGCGTTTCTGGTGTCGTGTTTGCTGTCTGTCGGTCTGGCGTCGAGCGGCAATGCCAGCGCTCAAGCCAAGGTCGAGCCGATCCGCATCGGCCTCATCTTTCCGCTCACCGGCGGTTCGTCGGACATGGGCAACAGCGCGCGGGTCGGCGCGCAGGTCGCCATCGACGAGATGAACGAAGTCGGCGGCTACCTCGGCCGGCCCTTCGAGCTGGTGGTGCGTGACGACAAGGCCAATCCGGACACCGGCCTGCAGATGGCCGAGGAGTTGGTGCTCAAGGAACACGTGCTCGCGACCATCGGCTTTTGCAACACCGGCGTGGCGGCCAAGGCCCTCGAGGTGTTCCAGAAGAACAAGCACGTCTTGATCGTGCCCTGTGCGACGGGCACGGTGCTGACGGCCAAATACCCGGCGCGCGAAAGTTTCATCTTCCGCACCGCGGCGCGCGACGCGCTGCAAACCCACTTCCTGGCCGCCGAGCTCGCCAAGCGCGGCCTGACCCGGCCAGCGCTCCTGGTGGACAAGTCGGGCTACGGCGACGCCGGCCTGCAGGATCTCGTGGCCGCGTTGGGCAAGGTCGACATCAAGCCTGCCATCGTGGTGCGCTTCCCAGTCGGCGTGAAGTCGCTGCTCGACGAGGTGAAGCAGGCGCGTGCCGCGGGCGCCGACTCGCTGATCGGCTGGACCGTTGGGCCCGAATCCGGTGTGCTGGCCGCCGGTCGCTCCGAGGCGGGCTGGAAGGTGCCGCAGTTCGGGCCTTGGGGGCTCTCGCACCGCTCGGCCTTCGAAACCTCGCATGGCGCGGTCGAAGGCACGATGAGCGTTCAGACGGTGTTGCCCAACATCTACCTCGAGCGCAACAACGCCTTCCGGCTGCGCTACCGCAAGCTGTCGCAAGAAACGCCGATCGGCTCGATGATGTCGGCCGCGCAAACCTACGATGCGCTGCAGCTTCTGCTGCGTGCGATGTTCGAGACCAAGAGCGATTTCTCCGGCCCGGCCCTGAAGAAGGCGCTGGAGAGCCTGCCGCGCCGCTACACCGGTGTCGTCACCAGCTACGAAAACCCGTTCTCCGAGACCGATCACGATGCCATCTCGGCCAACATGCTTTGGCTGGGCACCTGGCGCAATGGCGAGCGCGCGTATTTCTACGCCGAGGACGCGAAGCGGGCGTCCGTCATCCGCTACAAGGAGTGACGCTCCGAGATCGGTGTCGGCGATGATGGCGTCGCGCCGCCCGCTCATGTCCGATCTCAGAGGTCAACGCCAATGTCGTCCAACCCCTTCGCTCCGCCAAACGCCAAAGTGGCGGATCCATCGAGTGCCCGAACGCTGCCGCCGCGCGAGATCCGCAACGCCTGCTACCTGATCCTTCTCTCGATGGCGCTGGGTCTCGCCACGTTCGTCCCCGGTATCCGCCCGGAGCAGCCCGGCGCTTCGGAGGTCCCGGTGCTCTTCACTTTCGGCCTCGTCGTGTTCTTCACCGCGCTGACACTCTGGCTCGCACGACAGATCTACCGCGGAAAGAGCTGGGCCCGATGGGCGATGCTGGTGTACCTCGCACTGGGCTGGTGGCTCGCCGGATCCGGATTGCAAGAGACCTTTGGCGGTTCACCGGTGGCGGGCGCCATCGACATCGTCTGCATCGCGATGGAAGTTGTTGCGTGCGGGCTCTTCACCTTCGGCGGCGGAGCGCGGTGGTTCTCGCAGCTTGCCGAATCAGGTCGAGGAACAAGCCATGACCGCTGAGCCCTCGACGATTCGCATCCGCGAGATCGACCACCTGGTGCTGCGCGTGATCGACCTCGATCGCATGGTGCGCTTCTATTGCGACGTGCTCGGTTGCACGATCGAGCGACGCCAAGACACGATCGGCTTGGTTCAGCTCCGCGCCGGCCGTTCGCTGGTCGACCTCGTTCCGGTGGACGGCCAACTCGGCCGAGCGGGCGGGGCGCCGCCTGCGAAGGAAGGGCGAAACCTCGATCACTTCTGCTTTCGCGTCGAGCCGTTCGATGAAGCGGCCATCCGTCGCCAACTCCAGGCGCACAAGGTCGAGGCCGGCCCGGCTGCCACTCGCAACGGGGCCGAAGGCGAGGGTCCTTCGATCTACATCTCCGACCCGGAAGGCAATGTCGTCGAGCTCAAGGGGCCACCAGGTGGCGGATGATCCTTCGGTCGAGCGCCGCTCATCCGGTTTGCGCTCGGTCACATGAGGCTTCTGGCTCGGGCCCAAGACTGGGCGCGTTGCGTGAAGCGTGATGCCGTTGCCGTGTACTTCGCGGCACGCGACCCCAGAACGCCCAAGCTCGCCAGATGGCTGGCGCTCGCCATCGCCGCCTATGCCCTGAGTCCCATCGACCTGATACCGGACTTCATCCCCATCCTCGGCTATCTGGACGATCTGCTCATCGTCCCCGTCGGCCTGTTGCTGGTGATTCGGATGCTGCCGCCCGAGGTGTTGGCGGTCTCGCGTGAAAGAGCAAACGCGCTGCTCGCGCGTCCGACAAGCCATGCGGCCGCCGTGTTCATGGTCGTCGTTTGGCTGAGCTGCATCGCGGCGCTGGCCTGCTGGTGGTATTGCTGATGAGCTGATGACGGCAGAGAGGAGAGCGACACCGCTCAACCATGCCACTTCTCCATGATCACACGCCGTCTCAAAGCCTTTCGCGGTGGGATTTGGCAACCCTGAATCAGGGAAAACCCTAGAATCCCAGCTTTTTGCTTGGGATCCTAGTCATGCATTCAATCCTGACCGCGGCGCTGCGGGCGCTCTTGTTGGTCGTTGCCAGCGGTGCGGCGTGTGCGCAAACGACCGGCGGCGACACGATGAGCAAGATTCGCAGCACGCGGACGATCGTCCTCGGCGTTCGCGAGGCCGCTCGGCCCTTTTCCTACCTGAACGAGCAGAAGCAGCCGGTTGGCTATTCGGTGGATCTTTGTTTGAACGCCGTCGACGAGATCAAGCGTGAACTCAAGATCAGCGACCTCAAGGTCCAGTACAAGGTCGTCAGCGGGCCGGAGCGGATTCCGAAGTTGCTCGCCGGCGAGATCGATCTGGAATGCAGCTCGACGACCAACACCCGAGCGCGTCAGGAGAAAGTCGACTTCAGCTACACGTTCTTCGTCGCCGCGATGCGTGTGCTGACACCGAAGAACATGCATGTCGATTCGGTCAAGGACCTGAACGGGCTGAACATCGCACTCAGCAAGGGCACCACGTCGGAGAAGCTGTTCAAGCAGCTCGAAGGCGGCGAACTGCAGGCAAAGCTCGAGTCCTACGCCAGCAACACCGACGCGTACAAGGCATTGAAGGAGGGCAAGGTGCGCGCGTTCCCGCAAGACGATTCGCTGCTGATCGGGCTCGCGTCGAACGACAACGCGCTCGACGCGCTGGGCGTGAGTTCGTTGGCGCTGTCCGTCGAGCCTTACGCCGTGATGATGCGCAAGGGTGACGCCTCTCTTCAGGCGGCGGTCGATCGCAGCCTCGCCCGGCTGTTCTCCACCGGTGCGATCACCGCGGTCTACGACAAGTGGTTCACGACCGACCGGCTGACGATCAAGATGAGCCGCCTGACGCGCGACAGCTTCACGCGCCCCAACCGGGAAGCCGGTATCGCGATGCTGCTGGGCTACTCGATCTGAAGTCCCGCGATCGGCGCGAGCGCGACGGCCCGGACCGTCGCGTTTGCGAAGCTATGTAAATGACAGGAAATTCAAACAATCGTTTGATTTGACCTGCTAGCATTTACCCGATGAAATTGCGCCTGCCGGCCGTGCCCGGCTCCTCCGCGCAGGCGCCTCGTGCCTCGCACACCGACCCCGAGCACGCCCGCGAACGCTTGTTGCTCGCCGGGCTGCGGCTCTTTGCCGAACAGGGTTACGCGAAGACCTCGATCCGCCAGATCTGCCTCGCCGCGAGCGTGAACGTGGCCTCCGTCAGCTACTACTTCGGCAACAAGGCCGGGCTGTACCGTGCCGTGTTCTGGGGGGTGAGCGATGCGGGGGCCGATCCGAGCGCCGTGCCCGGCGCTGCGCCCGACCTGGCGAACTTTTCGCTGCGGGACTTGTTCCGGCGCATGCTCGAGCCGCTCAAGAGCGGCGCGCAGGCGCGTCTTTGGATCAAGCTGCACCGCCGGGAGATGATCGAACCGACCGGCCTGTGGCAGCAGAAGATCAACCAAGGCATGCAGCCGATGCACGCCGCCATGATCGACTTCCTGTGCGGGCGTCTCGCGATCGACCGGCCCGACGATGAAGTCCAGGCGCTCGCGACCCTGATCATCGGGCCCGCCGTGCACTTGCTGGTGAACTGCGAAGTGATCGACGTGCTGGCGCCGCAGCTGCTTGTCGGCCCCGCGTCGATCGATCGCTGGTGCGAACGGCTGCTGGCGAACGCCGAGGCCTTGATTCGCGCCGAGCGCAGCCGGCGGCGTCGGGTCGGCAGCGATTCAGCGGGGCTCCGCCGTCCCGGTGGCGCACGCCGTTCGCCCGCAACGCGTTCGAGCAAGACGACGACGAGTTCCAGGCCCACCCGAGCATCAGGGAGAAAGGCATGACCGAGTTTCCCGGACATCACGCCTGGCGGCGCAGCAGCCTGGCCGCCAGCCTCGCGCTGGCGCTCACGGCATGCGCGGTCGGCCCCGACTTCAAGCCGCCCGACGCACCGCAGGCGACGGCGGCGGACCATCCGTACACGCCGGCCGCGTTGCCCGCACAAACCGCCAGTGCGCCCGGTGCCGGCGGCGCGGCGCAGCGCTTCGCGGCGGGCGACGACATTCCCGCTTTGTGGTGGCAGCTCTATCGATCCGAAGCCCTGGACCAGCTGATCCGCTCCGCGCTCGAGCACAGCCCGACGCTGGCGGCCGCGCAGGCGGCGCTGCGACAGGCGCAGGAGTCGTACAACGCCGATGCCGGCAACAAGCGATTTCCCGCCGTGACCGGCCAGCTCGGCGCGACGCGCGAGCGTGTGTCCGAGGCGTCCAGCGGCGTTCCGGGCGGCAGCGTGTTCAGCCTGTACAGCGCCTCGGTCGACGTGTCGTACACGATCGACGCCTGGGGCGCGACGCGGCGCGAGCTCGAAGGTCTGCAGGCGGCGGTCGACTACCAGCGCTACCAGGTCGAAGCCGCGTACCTGAGCCTGACCGCGAACCTCGTCACCACGGCGATTCAGGAAGCCTCGCTGCGCGCCCAGCTGCAGGCCACGCGCGACGTGCTCGATGCCGAGGCGCAGTCGCTCGCGGTCGTCGAGAAGCAGGCGTCGCTCGGCGCGGTCGCGCGCTCGGTCGTGATCGCGCAGCGCACCCAGCTCGCGCAGACGCGCGCGACGCTGCCGGGGCTCGAGAAATCGCTGGCCCAGACGCGCCACCAGCTGGCGGTCTACGCTGGGCGCTTGCCCAGCGAGGCCGGCCTGCCGGAGTTCGGCCTCGAGTCGCTGCAGCTGCCGCAGGATCTGCCGGTCAGCCTGCCATCGTCGCTGGTGCGCCAACGCCCCGACATCCGTGCCAGCGAAGCCTTGCTGCATGAAGCGAGCGCGCAGGTCGGCGTGGCCACCGCGAACCTCTATCCGCAGATCACGCTGAGCGGCAGCGTCGGCGCGCAAAGCCTGAAAGCCGACAAGCTGTTCTCGAGCGGCAGCGCGGCCTGGAGTCTGGGTGCCGGCCTGCTCCAGCCCATCTTCAACGGTGGTGCGCTGCAGGCGCAGAAGCGCGGCGCGGTCGCCGCGTTCGATGAAGCGCGCGCGCAGTACCAGCAGACGGTGCTGAACGCGTTTCTCAACGTCGCCAACACGCTGCGCGCGCTCGACCTCGATGCCGACGCGCTGCGCGCCCAGGCCGAGACCGAAGCGCTGGCACGCGAGTCGCTAGACCTCGTCGCGCACCAGTACAAGCTCGGCGCGGTGAGCTATTTGTCGCTGCTGGATTCACAGCGCACGTACCAGCAGGCGCGTGTCGGCCTGGTGCAGGCCCAGGCGGCACGCTACGCCGACACGGCGGCGCTGTTCCAGGCGCTGGGCGGCGGCTGGTGGAACCGCGCGGCGCTGGTCGACATTTCCTCCGCGACCGGCGCCGCAAGTGCCACCGCCAGGCCCTGAATCGCTGCGGCCACCGCGACCCCCTGCGGCGGCCGTCGTCCTTTTCGAACATGAACTGTCAGGAGTGATCACATGACGAAGCGAATGCTCATCATGATTGGCAGCGTGCTGTTGCTGACGGCCGCGTTGGCATTCGGCTTCTATCTGCACGTGCAGACGATGATCGCGGCCGCCCCCAAGCCGGCACCGCAGACGGTGTCGGCGATCAAGGTCGCCGCGCTCGAATGGCAGCCGCAGCTCGCGGCGGTCGGAACCGTCACCGCGGTGCGCGGCGTCGACGTGACGACCGAGATCGCGGGCCTGGTGCGCAGCGTCAACTTCAAGTCGGGCGATGAGGTCAAGGCCGGTGCGGTGCTCGTGCAGCTGAACGCCGACTCCGACATCGCGCAGCTGCAGTCGCTGCAGGCGGCAGCCGAGCTGTCGGCCAGCGTGCTCGAGCGCGACAAGGGCCAGTTCGCGGCGCAAGCCGTCAGCCAGGCCCAGCTCGACAGCGACCTGGCCGACCTGAAGAGCAAGCGCGCGCTGGCGGCGCAGCAATCGGCATTGATCGCGAAGAAGACGATACGCGCGCCGTTCGCCGGCAAGCTCGGCATCACGGCGGTGAACCCGGGCCAGTATCTGAATCCCGGCGACAAGATCGTGACCTTGCAGGCGATCGACCCGATCTACGTCGACTTCTACCTGCCGCAGAAGCGCATCGGCGGCCTGTCGGTCGGGCAGGTCGTGAACGTCTCCACCGATGGTTTTCCGGACCAGGCCTTCGCGGGCAAGATCAGCGCCATCAGTCCCAAGGTCGACACCACCACGCGCAACGTCCAGGTCGAGGCGACGCTGGCCAACGCCAAGCGCCAGTTGCTGCCCGGCATGTTCGCGAATGCGAACGTCGATGTCGGCGAGAAGAAGCGCTACCTGACCTTGCCGCAGACGGCGATCACCTACAACCCGTATGGCTCGACGGTGTTCGTGATCAACCCGGCGTCGGCGAAAGACGCGGCCGGCAAGGCGGCGAGCGGGCCTGCGGCCGCAGCGCCGCCGCCGGCCTCGGGCGCGAGTGCGGCGGCGGGTGGGCTGGTGGTGCAGCAGGTGTTCGTGACCACCGGTGAAACGCGCGGCGACCAGGTCGCGATCCTGAAGGGCCTGCAGGAAGGCCAGCAGGTCGTGACCAGCGGACAGGTCAAGCTGAAGAACGGCACGGCGGTGGTGATCGACAACAGCGTGCAGCCGGCCAACAGCCCGAACCCGACCCCGCAGGAAAAGTGAGGCGCTGGCCATCATGAACTTCACCGACATCTTCATCCGCCGGCCGGTGCTCGCCATGGTGGTGAGCCTGCTCATCATCGTGCTCGGGCTGCGTTCGCTGTTCAGCCTGCCGATCAACCAGTATCCGCACACGCAGAACGCGGTCGTCACGGTCTCGACCACCTACTACGGCGCCGACGCGCAGACGGTGGCCGGCTTCATCACGCAGCCGCTCGAAGGCGCGATCGCGCAGGCGCAAGGCATCGACTACCTGTCGTCGTCGAGCAGCAGCGGCGTCTCGACGATCACCGCGACGCTGCGCCTGAACTACGACGCGAACCGCGCGCTCACCGAGATCAACACGCAGGTCAACTCGGTCAAGAACCAGTTGCCGGCGCAGGCACAGCAGCCGGTGCTGACGGTGGCGACCGGGCAGACGACCGACGCGATGTACCTCGGCTTCTACAGCGACACGCTGCCGACCAACAACGTCACCGACTTTCTCGCGCGCGTCGTCAAGCCCAAGCTCGATTCCGTCCAGGGCGTGCAGACGGCCGAGCTGCTCGGGGCGCGGCTGTTCGCGCTGCGCGCCTGGCTCGACGCGAACAAGCTCGCCGCCCACGGCGTGACGGCCAGCGACGTGAGCACGGCGCTGGGCAGCAACAACTACCTCGCCGCGCTCGGTTCCTCGAAAGGGCAGATGGTCACCGTGCCGTTGACGGCCGGCACCGACCTGCACTCGGTGGACGAGTTCAAGAAGCTCGCGATCAAGCAGAGCGGCGACGCGATCGTGCGCCTCGAAGACGTCGCGAACGTGACGCTGGGCTCGGAGGACTACGACTTCAACGTCGCGTTCGGCGGCGTGCGCTCGGTCTTCATCGGCATCAAGGTGGCGCCCGAGGCCAACATCCTCGACGTGGCCAAGCGCGTGCGCGCCGCCTTCCCCGAGTTGCGCGACCAGTTGCCCGGCGGCGTGACGGGCGAGATCGTCTATGACTCGACGGAGTTCATCAACACCTCGATCGTCGAGGTCGTGAAGACGCTGGTCGAGGCGCTGCTCATCGTCACCGTCGTGATCTACCTGTTCCTCGGCAGCCTGCGCGCCGTCGTGGTGCCGGTGATCGCGATGCCGCTGTCGCTGATCGGCACCTTCTTCGTGATGCTGGCGCTGGGCTACTCGATCAACCTGCTGACCTTGTTGGCGCTGGTGCTGGCGATCGGGCTGGTGGTCGACGACGCGATCATCGTGGTCGAGAACGTCGACCGGCACATGAAGGAGGAGGGCAAGTCGCCGATGCAGGCGGCGCTGATCGCGGCGCGCGAACTCGGCAGCCCGATCCTCGCGATGACCGTGGTGCTGATCGCGGTCTACGTGCCGATCGGCTTCCAGGGCGGCCTGACCGGCGCGCTGTTCACGGAGTTCGCGTTCACGCTGGCCGGCGCGGTCGCGGTTTCCGGCGTGGTAGCGCTGACCTTGTCGCCGATGATGTGCTCGCGCTTCTTCAAGTCCGAACAGGACAGCGGCCGCTTCGCGCTCGCGATCGACCGGGTGTTCGAGAAAGTCAGGCACGGCTACGCGCGCCTGCTGCACAGCCTGCTGAACACCTGGCCGGTGCTGATCGTGATGGGCGCGTTGTTGAGCGGCCTGCTGGTGGTGATGTTCAAGATGTCGCAGTCCGAGCTCGCACCCGAGGAAGACCAGGGCATCGTGCTGTCGCAGGTCGTCGGCGCGCCGACCGCGACGGCCGACCAGATGCAGACCTACGCCGACCAGGTCTTCAAGATCGCCAAGAGCACGCCCGAGTACGACCAGATGTTCCAGATCACCGGCGTGCCGACGGTGAACGCTGGCATCGGCGGCGTGCTGTTCAAGCCCTGGGACCAGCGCACGCGCAGCGCGCACGAGATCCAGCAGGAGCTGCAGGCGAAGTGGAACAAGATCGCCGGCGGCCGCGTCGCGGCCTTCCAGTTTCCGGCGCTGCCGGGCTCCTCCGGCCTGCCGGTGCAGTTCATCATCAGCAGCACCGAGCCGTTCGAGAACCTCAACACGGTGGCGCAGCAGGTGCTCGACAAGGCACGCGCGTCGAACAAGTTCTACTTCCTCGACGTCGACCTGAAGATCGACAAGCCGCAGGCCACCGTCGTCGTCGATCGCGACAAGATCGCCGCGCTCGGCATGACGCAGCAGGACGTGGGTGCCTCGCTCGGTGCTGCGCTGGGCGGCGGCTACGTCAACTACTTCTCGATCGCCGGGCGCTCGTACAAGGTGATCCCGCAGGTGCAGCAGGTCGACCGGCTCAACCCGGCGAGCGTGCTCGACTTCTACATCAAGACGCCAAACGCCGGCCTGATCCCGGCCAGCACCGTCGCCAGCATCAAGTACGACGTCGTGCCCGAGTCGATCACGCGCTTCCAGCAGCTCAACTCGGTGACGATCTCGGGCGTGTCGGGGGTGTCGCAGGGCGAGGTGCTGCAGTTTCTGCGCGACACCGTCAAGGAGGTGGCGCCGAGCGGCTACAACGTCGACTACGCCGGCCAGTCGCGCCAGTTCGTGCAGGAGTCGGGCGGCTTCCTGGTGACGATGCTGTTCGCGGTCGTGATCGTCTTTCTGGCGCTGGCCGCGCAGTTCGAGAGCTTCCGCGATCCGGTGGTGATCCTGGTCTCGGTGCCGCTGGCGCTGTTCGGTGCGTTGATCTTCATCTTCCTGGGCTGGGCCTCGATGAACATCTACACCGAGGTCGGGCTGGTGACGCTGATGGGGCTGATCAGCAAGCACGGCATCCTGATCGTGGAGGTCGCGAACCAGCTGCAAAAGGCCGGCAAGAGCAAGCGCGAGGCGATCGAAGAGGCCACCAGCATCCGGCTGCGGCCGATCCTGATGACGACGGCGGCGATGGTCTTCGGCGTCGTGCCGCTGGTGATCGCGTCGGGCGCCGGCGCGGCCGGGCGCCATGCGATGGGCCTGGTGATCTTCACCGGCCTGTCGATCGGCACCTTGTTCACGCTGTTCGTCGTGCCGGCCATGTACCTCTTCATCGGCGCCGACCACCAGAAGCAGGCCCGCAGGCGCGAGCCGGCCGGGCTCGAGACGGCGGCGCTGCCGAGCGAGTGATGGCAGCGCGCTGAGCGGATGAAACGGACTCGACCTCAGGCGTGGTCGTTGCGATCGCGCAAGGTCAGTCCGATCAGCCGGGACACGACCGCGGCGAGGTACATCACCCCGACGAACATCTCGACGCTGGTCAGCGCGCGTGCGTGCGGGCGCAGCGGGATCACGTCGCCGATGCCGGTGCTCGAGAGCAGCGCGAAGCTCAGGTAGACCAGTTCGGTCCAGGTGCGCGGCGCCTGCGGATCCACGGCGGCCGAGAAGCTGTTGGGTTGCAGCGCCTGCGTCAGCATGAACAGGTGTGCGAAGCCCCATGCGAGCAGCGTGAAGGTCGCGCCGGCCGCGAACAACTCGTCCGTCGTCGCCCGGAGGTCGGCCATCATGTAGGCGATCAGGCTGCCGGCGGCGTAGAAGTAGAACACCGCCTCCAGCCCGGACGACCACGGCAGCAGCTGCGGCAGCGGAACCATCGCCTGCAGCGCCAGCAGCGCGATCGCCGGCAGCGCAATGCACACCGAGACCCAGGTCAGGCCCGGCGTGCGCCGCACCAGGCCGGTGGTGACGACCAGCACCACGACGCCGAAGATGGCCAGGCCCATCCGGCCCGCATCGGTGTGCTCGACGAACGGGTACAGCAGCATGCCGACGACCTGCACCAGCAGCAGGATGGCCGACGGGTGGCGGCGGGTCCGTTCGATCCAGGATGAAGTCGTCATCGTGTCCTCGTGTGCTTGCGGCCGGCGCGGATCACGGCCGCTCGGCGAGGCTGGCCGCCAGCGATTGCGGCACCGCGACCTCGAGATCGAGCAGCATCTGCGCCATGCCCTTGCCGAGCGGGTCCATGCGCGTCGAGGCCGGCCCGCCGCCGTCCAGCGCGTCGTGCAGCAGGTAGTTGATCGCGGCAATGCCGGGCAGATGAAAGCGCTCGACGCGTCCGTTGACCATATGCGCGAAATAGCGCGCGACGACCTCGGGTGTGACGCGCGCCCAGATCAGCGGCAGCCACTCGGCGCGTCGCGCGATCACGCCGATGTTCGACAGGTTGCCCTTGTCGCCGCTGCGCGCCCAGGCGAGGCGGATCAGCGGCAGCTTCACCATCGGTTCGTCGGGTTCGGCCCATTCGGCCGGCGCGGCGGTCATGGCGACACGGGGCGGCGATGCCGGGAGGTCGGGCAGTGCCACCGGCAGCTCGATGCGCCGGCCATCGATCACGACACCGACCGCGACCTCGCGCTTGTCGAGCAGGAACGCGAGCGGCTTGATCAGCGGCGACGGCGAGGGCCGCCCGCCGCCCGGGCCGGTCGTGCCCGGCGCCCAGGAGGTGCCGGCCGGTGCGATCTCGCGCGCGAAGATCTCGAGCGCCTGCTTCAGCGGGTGATCCATCACCACACGCAGCATCACCTCGCGGCTGTGCGCGCCGCGGGCGTGCGGGCCGTAGAGCGTTTCGGCGCCGAGCAGGTCGACCGTCGCTGCGCTGCAGTCGGGCAGTGCGGCGTCGGCCAGGATCTTGCGGGTGCGGGCGATGATGGCCTCGCCGGTGCGGCGCGCCTTCGCGGCTGCGTCGATGCCGACGATGACCAGCGTGCCCGCGCAGCGGTAGCCGTCCAGCGCCGTCGCCGAGACCTTGTAGGTGTTCGTCGGCGCGGTGCCGCGCGCGCCGCTGACGCGCACGCGCTCGTCCGAGACCTGCTCGATGCGCACCTCGCGAAAATCGCAGCTCACGTCGGGCAGCAGGTACGCGCCCGGGTCGCCGATCTCGTAGAGCAGCTGCTCCGCGACCGCCGCGCGCAGCACGATGCCGCCGGTGCCCGCCGGCTTGGTGAGCTCGAAGCTGCCGTCGTGCCGGCACTCGATGATCGGGTAGCCGATGTTGGCCCAGTCGGGCACGCGCTCCCAATCGGTGTGCAGGCCGCCGGTGGCCTGGCAGCCGCATTCGA
>Ga0307517_10001422_pt1 | contig 40266 bp, 38 predicted proteins | sample 23_EM_MG_FD_194515 | JGI IMG/M metagenome (GOLD analysis project Ga0307517, IMG submission 194515) | Populus trichocarpa ectomycorrhiza microbial communities from riparian zone in the Pacific Northwest, United States - 23_EM | ecosystem: Host-associated > Plants > Roots > Unclassified | place...
TGCGGGCGCTGCCGTGAAGAACACTTCCCATAACGCATCCCCCTCCTGACGACTCAGGATCGATGATGCACCATCAGAATCCGGGACTGCACACCTAGAACCCGGACGCGATCGAGGCGGGCGCGGACTTTTCCTTGCGCGCCAGGAGGTTGTTGAGCGCGTTGACGTAGGCCTTGGCCGAAGCGGTGAGCGTATCGGTGTCAGCCGCCTGGCCGGTGGCGATGCGGCCATCCTCCTCGAGCCTGACCGAGACCTGCGCCTGGGCGTCGGTGCCCTCGGTCACGGCATGCACCTGGAAGAGCCGCAGGATGGCGTCGTGCGGCATGACCGCGTGGATGGCGTTGAACACCGCGTCGACCGGACCATCGCCGGTGGCGTTGGCCGACTTCTCCTCGCCCTCGATAGTCACGGTCAGGAAGGCTTCCTGCGGCCCCTCGGTGCCGGCGATGACCCGCAGGTGCTTGACCTGGATGCGGTCGGCGCCCGAGGCCAGCGCGTCGTCCACCAGGGCCACGATGTCGTCGTCGAAGACGTGCTTCTTCTTGTCGGCCAGGTCCTTGAAGCGCTGGAAGGCCTCGTTGAGCGCGTTCTGGCCCAGCTCATAGCCCAGGGTGCGCAGCTTCTCGCGGAAACCGGCGCGCCCGGCGTGCTTGCCCATCACCAGGTTGGAGGCGCCCTGCCCCACCGTCTCGGGGCTCATGATCTCGTAGGTGCCGCGGTCCTTCAGCATGCCGTCCTGGTGGATGCCGCTCTCGTGGGCGAAGGCGTTCTTGCCCACGATCGCCTTGTTGAACTGCACCGGGAAGCCGGTGATCGCCGAGACATAGCGGCTGGCGCGGGTGATGTGCTGGGTCTCGACGCACGTGTGAAAGGGCAGCCGGTCGCCGCGCACCTTCAGCGCCATGACGATCTCTTCGAGCGCGGCGTTACCGGCCCGCTCGCCGATGCCGTTGATGGCCACCTCCACCTGCCGCGCCCCGCCCTCGACGCCGGCCAGGCTGTTGGCGACCGCCAGGCCCAGGTCGTTGTGGCAGTGGGTGGAGAAGATCACCGTGTCGGCGTTGTCGACGTTGGCGATGATGTCGCGGAAGATATCGGCATACTCGGAAGGGTAGCTGTAGCCGACGGTGTCGGGCAGGTTGATCGTCCCGGCGCCGGCCTTGATCGCGGCGTCGACGCAGCGGCGCAGGAAGTCCTGCTCAGTGCGCGTGGCGTCCTGGGCCGACCACTCCACGTCGCCGCAGAGGTTGCGGGCGTGGCCCACGGACTTGGTGATCATCTCCAGGATGTCTTCCTGGCTCGCATGCAGGATGTGGTCGCGGTGCGAGGGGCTGGTCGACAGGAAGGTGTGGATGCGGCCGCGCTTGGCCTTCTTGATGGCCTCGCCGCAGCGCTCGATGTCGGCCATGCCGGCGCGGGCCAGGCCGCAGACGATGCTCTCGGTGACGATGCCGGAGATGGCGCGGACGGCCTCGAAGTCGCCGTTGGAGGCGATCGGGAAGCCGGCCTCGATCACATCGACGCGCATCTCCTCGAGGATCTTGGCGAGCTCCAGCTTCTCGTCGTGCGACATTGAGGCGCCGGGCGACTGTTCGCCGTCACGCATGGTGGTGTCGAAGACGATGACGCGGTCGCGCTCGGAACGCGGGGCGGTTGACTCGGCTACGCCGGATTCGACTTGGGGGGCGGTCATGTTCTGGTCTCTTCGCGGAGTTTCAGTCAGGGCGGGCGAGGGTGGAACCCCTGAAACGCCCGGCCGCGAAGACGCGCAGCCTAAAGAGGCGCCCAGGGGCGGCTAAGCCCCAGCGGAAGAAGAAGCAGGCTGTGATTGCGCGTGCGCATGGCGTCAGCATCTACCGAAACGGTCGCTACGCCGCAAGCATCTTGCGCCAAATGCGGCCTCAGCCCGCCTGGCGAGCAAGAACTCTGCGCACGGCCGGCCGCGCCCGGACCCGCTCGCGATGGTCGTAGACCTTGGCGAACTGCTTCGGATCGACGCCGTCACCCTCCAGCCAGTCGGCGAGCGTGAAGAGGTAGGCGTCGCAGATCGAGAAGGCCTCGCCCAGCACCCAGGGGCCCTTCAGCATCCCGTCCTCGATCAACTGGAAGCAGGCCCTCATCGTCTCCGGGACCTTGCGGCGCATGTCCTCGAAGGCGGCCTCGGTGTCGGCCCAGCGGTAGCCCCGATGGCGGTGCGCATGGGCGACGTGCACCGTCGAGGCCAGATAGCTGTTGAACGCCTGCGCCCGGGCAAAGCCCCACGGGTCGGTCGGCGCGAGCCTTGCCTGCGGATAGGCCTGCGCCACCCAGGCCAGGATCGCCGGGACCTCCGTCAGCACGCCCGTCTCGGCGACCAGCGCAGGAATCCGGCCCTTGGGATTGATGGCCAGGTACTCTGCGCGGCGCTGCTCGCCGTCGCGGGTGTTGATCAGCGCCACCTCGTAGTCCGCGCCGGCTTCCTCCAGCGCAATATAGGGCGCGAGCGTGCAGGAGCCCCAGGCGTGGAACAGCTTCAGCATCAGTCGGCCTCCTTCTCCCGGCTGCGCAGCCAGCCCCTGGCGACCCAGCCGATGGCGATCCAGGCCGCGGCGATCAGCGCCAGCCACAGCCAGTCCTTGCCGATCTCGCCCTTCAGCAGCCGCACGATCGACGAGCCGGCGAAGGCCGTCAGCACGATCTTCGGCACGATCCCGATAGCGGTGCCAAGGGTGAAGTCGACCACGCGCATCGGCGTCACGCCGGCCGCCATGTTGACGACGATGAAGGGGGCAGACGGCACCAGGCGCACGATCAGGCTGGCGAAGAAGCCGTTCCGGCCGATCAGCCGTGTGAACCTGCGCACGCCCTCCCCGGAGAACCGCTCCAGCACCTTCGCGCCCGCCGCGCGGCCCAGGTAGAAGCCGACCAGCGAGGAGACCATGGTGCCGATCCAGCTGTAGGTGAAGCCGGCCACCGGCCCGAAGGCCACCACCGCCGCGGCGATCAGCACGAACTGCGGCACGCCCACGAAGGCCAGCACCGCGAAGGCCAGCACCGCCACCGGCAGCGACCAGGGCCCGGACGCCGCCCCCAGCCAGGTCTCCACCGTCGCCTCGCCGTCGAAGCCCAGCACCTGGGCCCCGAACAGGAAGACCATCCCCACGCCGCCGAACAGCACGAAGGACACCAGCAGCGTCCGCCACGCCTGGGCGTCCATGTTTGACAGGAAGTCGAAGAGCCGCCGCATGCGGCTTGAGGTCGCCGATCACACGGGGCCGGTCAAGTTGCGCTGCAACACGCCGCGGGTTCACCCGGCGGGCGGCATGGGTTAAAGCAGCGCCCGTTCCTTCAACGCCATCCCCCGGGAGCTCTGCCCGCCATGCCACTCGAGTCCGCCGCCCTGTCCCGCGTCAAGCCGTCCGCCACCCTCGCGGCGGATGCGAAAGCGCGCGAGTTGAAGGCCGCGGGCAAGGACGTCATCAGCCTCGCCGCGGGCGAACCCGACTTCGACACGCCGGACAACATCAAGGAGGCCGCGATCAAGGCCATCCGCGACGGCAAGACGAAGTACACCAACGTCGACGGCATCGTTGAGCTGAAGGAAGCCATCGTCGCCAAGTTCCAGCGCGAGAACGGCCTGACCTACAAGACCTCCCAGGTGAACGTCTCGCCGGGCGGCAAGCCGGTGATCTGGAACGCGATGATCTCGACGCTGAACCCCGGCGACGAGGTGATCATCCCGACGCCCTACTGGGTGAGCTACTGGGACATCGTCCTGCTGGCCGGCGGCGAGCCGAAGGCCGTGCCGACCACGGACGCCAACGGCTTCAAGCTGCAGCCGGCCGACCTGGAAGCCGCGATCACGCCGCGCACCAAGTGGGTGTTCCTGAACTCCCCGTCCAACCCCTCGGGCGCGGCCTATACCAAGGCCGAGCTGCGGGGCATCGCCGACGTGCTGCTGCGCCACCCCCATGTCTGGATCCTCACCGACGACATGTACGAGCACCTGGTGTTCGGGGATTTCCAGTTCTGGACCATCGCCCAGGTGGAGCCGGCGCTCTACGACCGCACGCTGACCATGAACGGGGTCTCCAAAGCCTACGCCATGACCGGCTGGCGGATCGGCTATGCCGCCGGCCCCGAGCCGCTGATCAAGTCGATGGCCAAGGTGATGAGCCAGACCACGTCCAACCCCTCGTCCATTTCGCAGTGGGCGGCGGTCGAGGCGCTGAACGGCACCCAGGAGTTCATCAAGCCGAACGCCAAGCTGTTCGAGGGCCGCCGCGACCTGGTGGTCTCGATGCTGAACCAGGCCAACGGCATGCGCTGCCCGACGCCGGAGGGCGCCTTCTATGTCTATCCCTCGGTGCAGGCCCTGATCGGCAAGACCGCGCCCTCGGGCAAGGTCATCAAGACCGACGAGGATTTCGCGGTCGAGTTGCTGGAGACCGAGGGCGTGTCGGTGGTGTTCGGCGCGGCCTTCGGCCTCTCGCCCTTCTTCCGCATCAGCTACGCGACCTCCAACGCCGTGCTGGAAGACGCCTGCAGCCGCATCCAGCGGTTCTGCGCGGACGTGAAATGACGCCGAAAGGCGTCATCCCGGACAGGCGCGAAAGCGCCTGATCCGGGATCCAGACGTCGAGCTAGTGCTTCTCGACCCAGGCGGACTTCGCCGCCTCCTTGGTCAGGTTGAGGAACACCTTGTCCTCCTGGATATGATCGACCCAGGTGACCGGGATCAGGTGGTGCTTGAAGCCGGACCCGAGGTCGAGCTTGGCCAGTTCGATGTCCGAGCCCATGACCTTGTCGACCTTGCCGACATGGCCGCCGTCCGAGCCGAGCACTTCCATGTGTTCGCGGATTTCGGAGGAATTGATCATCGTCGTCTCCATGCCTCTGCGTTTGGGAGGCTTGGGTAACGAGGCAGGCTGTGGTGAAGTTTCTTCGATGACCGAGCCGATCAATCTCAACAAGGCCCGCAAGGCGAAAGCCCGCGCCGAAGCCGGCTCAAAAGCCGCCGAGAACCGCGTGAAGTTCGGCCGCGGCAAGGCGGAAAAGCTGGTCTCGAAGCTGGAGGCCGAACGGCTCAGGCGTGAGCTGGATCGCTCGAAGCTGAAGGACTAGCGGCCGGCAGCATACCGTTGCGCACGCCGGCCGGGATGGAATTGTAGATTGTGGCCGGCGTGATGTTCAGACGCCGGCGCGCGGCGTCCAGCGGCTCGGCCATCAGACGCTCGTAGTCCTGGCCAAGCAGCCAGGCCGCAGCCTTGCCGCGCTTGTAACCCTGCCAGATCGCCCGGGTCGCCGGGTACTCCGATCCACGCGACTTCAGCGCCGCGCCCACGCCGATCAAGGCCCAGCCGAGGCCGCCGGTCTGGGCGAAAGAGAAGGCCACCAGGGAAGCTTCGCCGAGCGCGTCGCGGTGGTAGCCGGAAAGGATGTGCCAGATATCGTGCACGTCGCGGGTGCGCCGGCCGAACCAGGCGTAGGGGTGCTGTTCGTCAACGTTATTGATGCCCTGGCGGCTGATCTCGGCCAGGCCCTCAGCGGAAAGCTGCTCCTCGCGAATGAAGCTGCGATAGGCCGCGCCCACGCTGCCGTCCGGCAGGCTGTTCAGCCAGGCGTCGTCCATCAGCTTGGTCGCGAATTCCTGGCGCTGGTAGGCGAGGCGCCCACCCTCCACCGTGGTCAGCAGCCGCTGATACCCCCTGGCCGTCGAATTGCCGTTGAGCGCGCGCATGATCTCGAAGACCGCGGTGGTGTCTTCCTTGTCGTTCAACAGCCGGTTCAGCGAACGCAGCGCATGGCCCCAGTTCATCTTCGTCGAGCTGATGCGCGAGATGCCGGCGGGCGCCTGGGCGGTGTCGACAAGGGCCATGGGATCGCTCCGTACTGAGGACGCCGATAAAAATGACGACCACGTCAACTTTATGCAAGGGGTTTGATTGCCGCAGCGAACCGGCGGACAAACCGCACTATGGCGACCTTGCGTAAACGCTCCGTTCTGCTCTCGGGCCATGCGACCTCGATCGCGCTGGAGCCGGAGTTCTGGGCCGTGCTCGACGAGATGGCGGCGGCGCGGGGCTCCAGCCTCGCGGGCCTCGTCGTGGCCATCGACGCCGAGCGCCAGGGCCGCCCCCTCGCCTCGGCCTGCCGGGTGGCGGCGCTGGCCTACGTGCGCCGCTAGCCAGGGCGCGGGTCGGTCATCGCGGGCTCGCAATCATTGGGGCTTGAGGACCGGCGGGTCCGGGAGCTTGGGGCCCTGCGGCATGTGCGGCAGGCTCGGCAGGTCCGCGGCGTCGCGAAGGGTCAGCTTGAGACCGTTCGCCGCGTCGCCGCGATGCGACCAGGCGAAGAGCAGCAGCACGATCGCCAGCACCGCGACCGCGCCGGCCAGGAATGCGATCCACGGGCTCGTCCTGCGCGGAGAGGCTTCAGCCATCGCGACCTCCCAAGGTCCGTCGGGAGGGTAACGGACCCCCAGCGGTGAAGTTCCTCCGGGCTTAAGTTGCGCCTCGCGTGTGCTACATATGTTCCGATGCCCCCCTCCGAGTCCCCCTACGAGCCGCCCGCCACGCGCATCAGCGATCTCGCCCGCGTCGATGCGCGTCCGGCCGACTATCTTGAAGGGCTGAATCCCGAGCAGCGGGCCGCCGTCGAAGCCACCGAGGGCCCGGTGCTGGTGCTGGCCGGCGCGGGCACCGGCAAGACGCGGGTGCTGACCACCCGGCTGGCGCACATCCTGGCCACCGGCAAGGCGCGGCCGTGGGAGCTGCTGGCCGTCACCTTCACCAACAAGGCCGCGCGCGAGATGCGCGAGCGGATCACCGCCATCATCGGCCCGCAGGCCGAGGGCCTGCGCTGGCTGGGCACCTTCCACTCGGTGGCGGCCCAGATCCTGCGCAAGCACGCCGAACTGGTTGGTTTGAAGTCGAACTATACCATCCTCGACCAGGACGACGGCGAGCGGCTGATCAAGCAGGTTCTGGAGGCCGAGAACATCGATTCCAAGCGCTGGCCGCCCAAGATGCTGGCCGGGCTGATCGACCACTGGAAGAACCGCGGCTGGACGCCCGCCGCCCTGCCGCCCGCCGAGAGCGCCCAGTTCGCGAACGGCAAGGGCCAGGCGGTCTACCGGCTCTACCAGGAACGCCTCAAGGTCCTGAACGCCTGCGACTTCGGCGACCTGCTGCTGCACAACCTGACCATCCTCACCGGCAACCCAGATGTGCTGGCCGAGTACCACGACCGCTTCCGCTACCTGCTGGTGGACGAATACCAGGACACCAACGTCGCCCAGTACCTGTGGCTGCGGCTGCTGGCCCAGAAGCGCCAGAACGTCTGCTGCGTGGGCGACGACGACCAGTCGATCTATGGCTGGCGCGGCGCCGAGGTGGACAACATCCTGCGCTTCGAGCGCGATTTCCCCGGCGCGAAGGTGGTGCGGCTGGAGCGCAACTACCGCTCCACCAGCCATATCCTGGCCGCGGCTTCCGGTCTGATCGCCGCCAACAAGAGCCGGCTCGGCAAGACGCTCTGGACCGAGGCCGAGGGCGGCGAGAAGGTCATCGTGCGCGGCGTCTGGGACGGCGAGGCGGAAAGTCGTTTGATCGCGGACGAAATCGAGCGCGCCAAGAAGGGCGGGCGCGATCAAAACGGTGGCGACAAGCCCCCCCGCAAATACCGCGACATGGCGATCCTGGTCCGCGCCTCGTTCCAGATGCGCGCCTTCGAAGAGCGGTTCGTCCTGCTGCAGATCCCCTACACGGTGGTCGGCGGGCCCCGGTTCTTCGAGCGCGCCGAGATCCGCGACGCCCACGCCTTTCTGCGGCTGATCCAGTCGCCGGACGACGACCTGGCCTTCGAGCGCATCGTCAATGTCCCAAAGCGCGGGATCGGCGACACCACCGTGCAGCGCCTGCACACATTGGCCGCCCAACCCCCGCCACGGCTCAACGTCGACGAGCCACTTTTCGACTTGAACACGGGTGAACTTGTGCAGCCCCCGGCGGCGAGCGGGGCGACCCGCTACCGCACGCTAGTTCAGGCAGCTAGGGACATCGTGCTGACCGATGAGCTGGCCGCGCGGACGCGCACCAGCCTCGCCAACTTCCTGCGCGACCTCGACCGCTGGCGCGTCCAGGCCGAGAGCGTCCACCACGCGAGGCTGACCGAGGCGGTGCTGGAGGAGAGCGGCTACACCGACGCCCTTCGCCTGGACAAGGGCCCCACTTCCCAGACCCGGCTGGAGAACCTGAAGGAGCTCGTCCAGTCGATGGGCAATTTCGAGACGCTCCAGGCCTATCTGGAGCACGTCTCTCTGGTGATGGACCTCGACCGCGGGCCGCAGGCCGACGCCGTCCAGATCATGACCCTGCACTCAGCCAAGGGGCTGGAGTTCCCGCTGGTCTTCCTGCCCGGCTGGGAGGAAGGCGTCTTCCCGTCCCAGCGCAGCATGGACGAGAAGGGTGAAAAAGGGCTCGAGGAGGAACGGCGCCTCGCCTACGTCGGCATCACCCGGGCCCGCGAGGAGGCCCGCGTCTCCTTCGCCGCCAACCGCCAAGTCTATGGCCGCTGGACCAGCCAGCTGCCCAGCCGGTTCGTGGACGAACTCCCGCTTGCCAACGTCGAGGCCTCCTCCGAAACGGGGTATTACGGCGGCGGCCCCGGCATGCAGCAGCACGGCAGCCGTTGGGACGAGACCCCGTCGTTCGGCGGCGGCTATTCCTCCCCCGGCTGGAAGCGCGCCCAGGCCGCCGGCTACAAGGGCAGCCACCCCGGCCGCCAGCAGGTGATCGAGGGCGAAGGCCGGCTGGTCGCCACCTATGCCGACAGCGCGGCCAGCGCGTTCAAGCGCGGCGACCGGGTCTTCCACCAGAAGTTCGGCTACGGGGCGGTCGCCGCCGTGGAAGGCAACAAGCTCACCGTCGCCTTCGAGAAGGCCGGCGAGAAGAAGGTGATCGACAGCTTCGTGGACAAGGCCGAGTAATTTCGTTCGATACTAAACAATTGAATTCGAGATTGAACGAACAACCTTCCCGCGACCCGCGTTGCCTAAGCTCTGCAATTGGCGTCACAGTCTGATCCCAGGCCCCGGAACGGGCTCGTCGGGAGAACGCCGCATGACGGTCGCAGCCGCCTCGCTCTACGCCGAGGGCCGCAGGGTGCGCACCCTGCAGCTCGACGATCCGGACAGTTGCCAGGTGGCGGAGGGCCAGTTCGCCTGGATCGGCCTCGTCGATCCCGACGAAGCCGAGCTCCGCAAGATGCAGGAACGCTTCGGCCTGCACGAACTGGCCGTCGACGACGCCCTGGTGGAGCACCCGCTGCCCAAGGTCGATGTCTATGGCGAACAGATCTTCGTCGTCGCCCGCACCGCCTGGCTCAAGGACGACCAGATCGTCTACGGCGAGACCTCGGCCTTCCTCTGGAAGGACCACATCATGACCATCCGGTCGGGGTCGGCGCGGGCGCACGCCGCGCTGCGCAGCCACCTGGAAGCCGCTCCGATCCTGCTCAGCCGCGGGGTCGACTATGTGCTCTACGCGGTGCTCGATTTCGTCGTCGACGGCTATGGCCCGCTGGTCGAGGACATCGAGGAGGAGGTGCTGGCCATGGAGCGCCAGGCGCTGGACGCCTTCCTCAGCCGCGAGGACGTCACGCGCCTGTTCAACCTGCGCCAGGAGCTGATGCGGTTCCGCCGGGTGCTCGGGCCCATGGAGGAGATGGCCGCCAAGCTCGAGCACCTGCACCTGCCCTTCCTCGACCCCAGCGTCCGGCCCTATTTCCGTGACGTGCGCGACCATGTGCGGCGCGTGGCCAGCGCCGTCGACGGCCTGCGCGACGTGCTGTCGTCGGTGTTCGAGGTGGCCAACCTGCTGGAGCAGCAGCGGCAGGGCACGATCACCCGCCAGCTGGCCTCGTGGGCGGCAATCCTGGCGGTGCCCACCGCGGTGGCCGGCCTCTACGGCATGAACTTCGATGACATGCCGGAGCTGCACTGGCAGTACGGCTATTTCGCCGTGCTGGGCGGGGTGGCGATCGTCTGCATCGGCCTCTTCCTGGCGTTCCGCCGCGCCAAGTGGCTGTGATCCCGCCTGAGCAAACGTCCCCCTGAACCATCCGGCCGCCCACGCGCTGTAGGGCCGGGACATGAGTTCTAGGATCGGGCCAAGCCGTGAAGTCAGCGTTTCTCGAAGCCGCCGTCGCCCAGGCCAATACCAGACAGGGCGCCACACTGTTCTCGGGCGCGGCGCTCGCCGCGGTTCTGGGGGTCATGCTGGGCGGCGCGATGCAGCCGCAGCTGGCGTTCGGCGACCGGCCGATGGGGCCGCAGATGTTCGCCACCGGCGGCGGTCAGCGCTCGACCGGCCCCTTCGACAACGGCGTCAGCTATGCGACCGCGGGCGGCGAAATTCCGTCCTACGTGATCGGCACGGACTATGCGCAGCAAGCCTATGTCGAGGCGCCGCCGATCGCCGAGGAGCGCCGCCAGCTCGCCCGCAACGACGACCCGCCGCAGGAGCCGGCCACCATGGCCCGCGGGGTCTATGACGAACCCGCGCCGATCGAGGTGGTCTATCCGTCCGTGGCCGGCGGCGCGGCCTATGGCGCCGAACCGCCGCCGGAAGACGATCCGCCGGCGATCACCGGCTGAAGCCCCTCGCCTTCCGCGCCTTCGCCCGCTAGACGCGGCGGATGACCCCCAATACTGACAAGGCCGAGGCCTTCCAGATCATCGCCCGTGGGCCCCGCGCGCTCGCCGAGGCCGCCGCGGCCGCCATCGACGCCGATCCCGACACCGAAACCCTCACCTATTCCATCCTGGAGGAGGACGAGGACCGCGACGTCTGGCGGATCGACGCCTTCCCGACCACCGACGACGAGAAGGACGCGCTCGTCGCCCTGCTGAAGGGCCATGGCGGCCTGCGGGTCCTGGTCGAGAAGCTGGCCGACGCCGACTGGCTGGCCATGGCGCTCTCCGGCCTGCCGCCGGTGCGGGCGGGACGGTTCTTCGTCTACGGCGCCCACGACCTGGGCCTGGCCCCGGCCAGCACCATCAACCTGCGTATCGAGGCCGGCGCGGCCTTCGGCACCGGCCATCACGGCACGACCGTCGGCTGCCTGGCCGCCTTCGACCAGCTTCTGAAGCGCCGGCGATTCCCGCGCGTGCTCGACGTGGGCTGCGGCACCGGTGTCCTCGCCATCGCGGCGGCGCGCACCGGCAGCAAGATCGCCGTCGGCACCGACATCGACGGCCCCTCGGTGCGCATCGCCAACGAGAACGCCGGGCTGAACAACGCCCCGGCCCGCTTCGTCCACGCCTCGGGCCTCGCCGACGCCCGCGTGCGCCGCGATGCGCCCTACGACCTGGTGTTCGCCAACATCCTGGCCCCGCCGCTGGTGGCGCTGGCCCAGGACATCAGGCGCGCGCTCAAGCCCGGCGGGATCGCCATCCTTTCCGGCCTGCTGCGCACCCAGGAACGGCGGATCATCGCGGCCTATGTCTCGCGCGGCTTCCGCCTGGAGCGTCGCCTGCACCGCGACGCCTGGTCGGCCCTGGTGCTGCGCAAGGGCTGACGGGAACCGCTTCCACAGACCCGCGTTTGCTCCGCCGAACGGCAAAGCTGCCGGATGTGGGAGGACGCACGATGTCCAATGATGGTGACTATGTGGAACGCACGGTCGAAGAACCGGTGACGGTCCGCCGCGAGGAAGTGCGGGTGACCCGCGACAGCAGCAACGCGGGCTGGTGGATCGCGGCCCTGGTGGCGGTCGTCGCCATCGTCGGCGTGATCTTCCTGATGAACAACACCAACAGCGCCACCGACCTGCAGAACGCCCGCACCGAGGGGGCGGCCCAGCAGGCGCTCAGCACCGCAGCCACCGACGCCCAGGCCGCCGCCGGCCAGGCCACCCAGGCGGCTCAGGACGCCGCCCAGAGCACGGCGCGCGCCACCGAGACCGCCGCCCAGGCCGCCGCCGACCGCACGGCCCAGGCTGCCGACGCCGCGACCAGCGCCGCCAAGGACGCCACGACCACCGAGACCGCTCCGCCGAACTAACCTTCGGCGCGCCTGGAGAGCGAGCGGAGCGCGGGCGCTTCGGCGTCCGCGTTTTGCGTTCGGGCTCAGGGTTGCGCGGGTGACCCTGGCCGCCGGATGTCGCGCACGGCATTCTCGGCCAGGCCTTTGCCGGCCGGGCATGAAGCGCTTACATCCTTCCCATGCGCCAGACCTTCGATGAATCCACCGACCGTTCCTTCGGCCCCAAGCACGTGCCGCTGATCCGCAAGGCCATGGCCGACCAGGGGCTGGACGGGTTCGTCGTGCCGCACGAGGACGAGCACCAGAACGAATACCTCCCCGCCGCCAACGACCGGCTGGCCTGGGCCACCGGCTTCACCGGTTCGGCGGGCGCCGCGGTGATCCTGAAGGACAGGGCCGCGGTCTTTGTCGATGGGCGCTACACCCTGCAGGTCCGCGACCAGGTGGATCAGGGGACCTTCGAGATCCGCGACCTCGTCGAGGGCGGCGTCCCGGCCTACCTCGAAGCCGCCGCCAGCAGGGGCCAGGCCATCGGTTACGACCCGCGCCTGCACAGCCCCGACGCGCTCGCCCATCTCAAGGCGGCCGCGGCCAAGGCGGGCGCCGAGCTGCGGCCGGTCAGCCCCAACCCGCTCGACACCGCCTGGGGCCGGTCGCGCCCGCCGCAGCCGGCCGCGCCGGTCGTGCCGCATCCGCTGCAGTACGCGGGCGAGGAGTCCGCCTCCAAGCGCCACCGGATCGGCGACGCCCTGGCCGCCCGCGGCGCGGACGCCGCGGTGATCACCGCCCCGGCCTCCATCGCCTGGCTGTTCAACGTGCGCGGCGGCGACGTCATCCGCTCGCCCCTGCCGATCGGCCAGGCCATCGTCAATTCCGACGGCTCGGCCCGGCTCTTCCTCGAGCCCGCCAAGGTCACGCCCGACCTGCCGGCCTGGCTCGGCAACGAAGTCCGCCTGGAGACTCCCGGCGACCTGCCCCAGGCGCTGGCCGACCTGCGCGGCAAGGCGGTGCTGGTCGACCCCGGCCAGTCCTCGGCCTGGTACTTCGAGGCCCTGGGAAGCGCGGGCGCGAGCGTGGTGCGCGGCGACGACCCGTGCGTCCTGCCCCGCGCGTGCAAGAACGCCGTCGAGATCGAGGGGACCAGGCGCGCCCACGCCCGCGATGGCGCGGCGCTCACCCGCTTCCTCCACTGGGTGGCCATCGAGGGCCAGGTCAATCCGCCCGACGAGATCGAGGCGGTGTCCAGGCTGGAGGCCTTCCGCGAAGAGACCGGCGCCCTGAAGGACCTTTCCTTCGACACCATCGCTGGCGCCGCCTCCAACGGGGCCATCGTCCACTACCGGCCGACCGAGCGGCTGAACAAGCGCACGGAGAAGGGCTCGCTGCTGCTGGTGGATTCCGGCGCCCAGTACCTGGACGGCACCACCGACGTCACCCGCACCGTCGCCATCGGCGAGCCGACGCAGGAGATGTGCGAGCGGTTCACCCTGGTGCTGAAGGGCCACCTGGCGCTGGCCCGCGTGCGCTTCCCGGTCGGGACCACCGGCTCGGCGCTGGACGCCCTGGCCAGAATGGCGCTCTGGGCCCACGGACTGGACTACGACCACGGCACCGGCCACGGCGTCGGCTCCTACCTGGGCGTCCACGAGGGCCCGCACCGGATCGCCAAGGCCCCCAACAGCGTCGCCCTGCGCCCCGGGATGATCGTCTCCAACGAGCCCGGCTACTACAAGGAAGGCGCCTACGGCATCCGCATCGAGACCCTGCAGTTCGTCACCGAGCCGGCGATGATCCCCGGCGGCGAACGGCCGATGCTGGGCTTCGAGACCCTGACCATGGCCCCGATCGACCGGCGGCTGGTGGCCAAGGGCCTGATGACCCCCGAGGAGACCGCCCAGCTCGACGCCTACCACGCCCGCGTGCTGGCCGTGGTCGGGCCGCAGGTCCCGGCCGATGTGGGAGCCTGGCTGAAAGACGCCTGCGCGCCGATCTGATGGCCGGCTCGCCAGACGACTCCCCCAACGCCCAGCAGGCCGACTACTGGAACGCCGCGGCCGGCCCCACCTGGGCCGAGTTGCAAGGGCCGCTGGACCGCCAGCTCGCACCCCTGGGCCATGTGGCCATGGCCGCGCTGAAGCCCCGCCCTGGCGAGCACCTGCTCGACATCGGCTGCGGGGCTGGAGAAACCAGCCTCGAGCTCGCCGCCGCCGTCGCGCCTGGCGGCCAGGTGACCGGCCTCGACATCTCTGGGATCCTGCTCGAGGTCGCGAGACGGCGCGCCGAGGGCGTGGCCGAGGTCAGCTTCGTCGAGGCCGACGCCCAGACCTGGCGCTTCAGGACGGGCGCGTTCGACGCCGTCTTCTCCCGCTTTGGGGTGATGTTCTTCGCCGATCCGGTCGCGGCCTTCCGCAACATCTTTCGCGCGCTCAAGCCCGGTGGGCGGTTGGCCTTCGTCTGCTGGCGGCCGCCCGCCGACAACCCGGTCATGGTGCTGCCGATGGCGGCGGCCGCTCCGCACCTGCCGCCCCCGCCGCAGCCTGAGCCGGGCGCGCCGGGCCCCTTCGCCTTCGCCGATCCCGAGCGGGTGCGCGGCATCCTCATCGAGGCCGGATTCACCGACGTCAGGATCACGCCGCATGACCAGAAGGTGGGCGGCGGCGATCTCGCCACAGCGGTCGGCCTGGCGCTGAAGGTCGGGCCGCTCGGCGCCCTGCTACGCGAGGCGCCGGAAAAGCGCGAGACCGTCATCACCGCCGTCCGCGAAGCGCTGGCCGCCCACGACGGGCCGGACGGCGTGAAGCTGGAGTCCGGAACCTGGATCGTCACCGCCCGCGTGCTGGGCTGAGGGGACGGCCCAGATGACCCGCTGGAGGGTCGCGGGGCGTGGGGCGTGGGGCGTGGGGCGTGGGGCGTGGGGCTGAAGAGGCCAGCACCGACCGGTTCACCAGCAGAGGAAGCGATACATAGAGATCGCAACCCCACGCGAAGCCGTTTCCTCGCGCCCGCTTTGGCGCCTATCGACACGGTCACTGTCACTATATGGTAATCCCGTTCCGGTTTGACGCCCGGCCGCTCAACGCGGGGGCGCGACCGGCGCGGGAGGCGCCATGAAACTCTGGACCTGGCTGGGCGGCGTCGCCCTGGTCGTCGTCGCAGTGCTGGCGCTCGCGGCCTCCAACAAGGCCATGATCCTCTCGGCGATCGCCCATTCGCGGCTGCCGCACGTGGCGCCGAACCATCCGGTGACCTGGGCCGAGGGTCCGGGCGCGCCGCCGGCCGGCCGGCGCCCGCCGAACGTCGTCTTCATCCTGGCCGACGACATGGGCTACAACGACATCACCTTCAACGGCGGCGGTGTCGCCGGTGGCGCGGTCCCGACCCCCAACATCGACTCCATCGGCCGCCAGGGCGTCGACTTCGTGAACGGCTACGCCGGCAACGCCACCTGCGCGCCCTCGCGCGCGGCGATCATGACCGGGCGCTACCCCACCCGCTTCGGCTTCGAGTTCACGCCGGCGCCGGTCGCCTTCGAGAAGATGGTTGGCACCGAGTCCGAGCCCGGCGCCATCGCCAGGCCGCAGTTCTTCAAGGACCGCATCAAGGACATGCCGCCCGGCTCGACCTCGGCTTCGCCCGAGGCGGTCAATTCGCTGGCCGTGCCCGCCGGCGAAGTGACCATCGCCGAGGTGCTGCGCGACCGCGGCTACCATACCCTGCAGTTCGGCAAGTGGCACCTGGGCGGCGTGAAGGGCTCCCGGCCCGAGCAGCAGGGCTTCGACGAGGCCCTGGGCTTCATCGCCGGCGCCTCCATGTACCTGCCCGAGCACGACAAGGACGTGGAGAACGCCAAGCAGCCCTGGGACGCCATCGACCGTTTCCTGTGGCCGAACCTGCCCTACCAGGTGCAGTTCAACGGCGGCCCGATGTTCGCCCCCAAGGGCTACATGACCGATTACCTCACCGACCAGGCGGTCGCGGCGATCAAGGCCAACAAGAACCGGCCGTTCTTCATCTACTTCGCGCCCAACGCCATCCACACGCCGCTGCAGGCCAAGAAGGAAGACTACGACGCCCTGCCGCAGATCAAGGATCACCGCCTGCGGGTCTACGGCGCCATGACCCGCAACCTCGACCGCAACATCGGCCGCATCCTGCAGACCCTGAAGGACGAGGGCCTCGACCAGAACACGCTCGTCATCTTCACCAGCGACAATGGCGGCGCGGGTTATATCGGCCTGCCGGACGTGAACCGGCCCTACCGCGGCTTCAAGTCGACCTTCTTCGAGGGCGGCATCCACGCGCCGTTCTTCATGCGCTGGCCGGGGGTGATCCAGCCGGGCTCGCGCTATCCCTATCCGGTCGGCCACATCGACATCTTCGCCACGGCCGCCGCCGCGGCGGGCGCCAGGGTTCCCACCGATCGGGCGATCGACGGCGTCGACTTGCTGCCCTACCTCGCCGGCAAGACCCCGGGTCGCCCGCACCAGAGGCTGTTCTGGCGCTCGGGGCAGTACAAGGTAGTGCTGGACGGCGACTGGAAGCTGCAGTCGAGCGAGGCCCAGAAGAAGGTCTGGCTCTACGACCTCGCCACCGACCCCACCGAACGCCACGAGCTCTCTCGCGCCCAGCCGCAGAAGACCGCCGAGTTGCTCGCCCTGCTGAAGGCGCAGGATGCGCGCAATGTGAAGCCCATGTGGCCCTCGCTGCTGCAGGGCCCGGTGTTCGTCGACCACCCCGGCGGCGTGAAGCAGAAGCCCGGTGACGAATACATCACCTGGGACAACTAGGGTGAAACGCGAAGAGTCTGGATCAAACCCCTATACCGCTCATCCCCGCCGGACCTAGAAGCCCGCAGCGGGCCTGGTCTTGATGTTGAGCTGGCCGGCCAGCCCCGCCTTGCGGTGATGTTCGATGGCCTGCAGCTGCGGCGACAGCGCCATCTGGCGGAAGGCGGCGAGCGAGGGGTATTCCGCGAGCGCCACCATGTCCCAGAGCTCCTCCACCTCGCCCAGCAAGAGGCCGGTGACGTGGCCTGAGAACCGGATCCGGCCGCCCAGCCCCTCGACCAGCTTGCTGACCTCCTCCCCGTAGCGGGCGTAGGCCTCGCGGCCAGAGAGGCCGGCGTCGGAACCATCGGGGTACTCCGCCTTCGGCTTGAACTTCAGCAGGTTGACCATGACGAAGGGTCCGTCCTCCTGGCCTCCGAAGAATTCCATGGCCTGCGCCGGCTCAGGCATCACGGCGTTGACGACCTTCACGGCCGGGCCTCGCGGCGGCCAATCATGGCGTCGATCAGCCCGGCGATCTCGGCGGGGCTGTCCTCCTGCAGGAAGTGGCCGCCGGAGAGGGTGATGTGCGGCTGGCCCCTGGCGCCCGGCACGCGCTGCTGGAACACCGCCTCACCTCCGCGGGTCACCTGGTCGCCGTCGCTGAAGGCGGTGAGGAAAGGCCTGTCGAAGGTCTCCAGCACCGACCAGGCGGCGATGTTCTCGGCCACCGAGGCATGCTCGGCGGTGACCGGCACAAGCACCGGGAACTGCCGCGCGCCTTCCTTGAAGGTCTCGTCGGGAAACGGCGCGTCATAGGCCGCGACCTCGGCCGACGTCAGGTCCCGCGCTGTCCCGCCGTTGACGATGAAGCCGATCGGCATCTGCGGAACGCTCTGGCTGAACGCCAGCCAGGCCTTGAAGCCCTCGGTCAGGCCGGTCCCCACCGGCAGGCCGGTGTTGGCCGCGACCACGCCCGCGAACCGCTCCGGGAAGGCGGCCACCAGCCGAAGGCCGATCAACCCGCCCCAGTCCTGGCAGAAGAGGGTGACCTCGGTGAGGTCGAGCCCGGTCAGCCACTCGCTCATCCAGGCGACGTGGCGCTCGTAGGTATAGTCGCCGCGCGGGGTCGGCTTGTCCGAGCGGCCGAAGCCGATCAGGTCGGGCGCGATCACCCGATGGCCCTTGGCCACCAGCGCCGGGATGATCTTGCGGTAGAGGTAGGCCCAGGAGGGCTCGCCGTGCATCAGCAGCACGACGGCGCCGTCGCGCGGACCCTCGTCGACATAGTGCAGGCGCAGCGGCTCGCCGCTCTGCGCCGCCACCGTCTGGTAGCGGGGCGCGAACGGCCAGTCGGCCAGGCCCGCGAAACGCTCGTCCGGTGTCCGCAAGACGTGCATTCGTTCTCCCCTCCCCCGCGGTCCACACTAGCCGTTGGCGCAAACTAATGGCATTATGCGTGTCATTATATCTGCCCGCGGTCAAGGAGCGGCCGGCCATGAGCGACCCCATTGCCTATCGCCTGTTGCCGCCCAGCGGCCTCGCGGCGCTCTTCGCATGACGGCGGAAAAGGCCCGCGACGGCCGCCATCGCCGGGGCGAGGACAACCGCGCCCGCATCGTCGCGGCCATGCTGGAGCTGGTGCAGGGCGGCGAGGTCTCCCCCGGCGCCGAGCAGGTGGCGGCCCGCGCCGACGTCGGCCTGCGCACCGTCTTCCGGCACTTCAAGGATATGGACAGCCTCTATCGCGAGATGGGCCGGGTCATTGAGGCCGAGATGACGGCCATCGTCGAGCGGCCGTTCGCAGCCCGGGATTGGCGCGAGCGGGTGATCGAACTGGTCGGCCGCCGCGCCGGCGTCTTCGAAAGGATCGGACCCTTCAAACGGGCCTCGAACGTCTCGCGCCATCGCTCGACGTTCCTGGAGGCCGAGAACGCGCGACTGGTCAGGACGCTGCGGGACATCCTGGTGGCGCAGCTCCCGGACGAAGTCGCCGGCGACGCCTCAAGGCTGGAGATCCTCGACCTGCTGCTCAGCTTCGAGAGCTGGTCGCGCCTGCGCCACGACCAGGGCCTCTCGCCCAGCCGGGCCCAGGAAACCCTCGAAGCCGCCATCCGCCGACTGATCACCTGACGCCTCGCCAAGCGTTATGTAGTTGCGCTACATAACGTCGGATGATCCTTTCTCAACTTCGACTTCTGGGCCTTGCACTCGTCGGTCTGATCCTGGCGTTCGGCCCAGCGAGCGCGGCCGACACCCAGGTCGCCGTGGCGGCCAACTTCGCCGAGCCCGCCAAGGAGATCGCCACCGCCTTCAAGGCCGCCACCGGCCACAACGCCATCCTCAGCTTCGGCGCGTCCGGCCAGTTCTACGCGCAGATGGCGCGCGGAGCGCCCTTCGAAGTCTTCCTCTCCGCCGACGCCGACCGGCCGAAGAAGGCCGAGCAGGACGGCCTCGGCGTGGTCGGCGCCCGCTTCACCTACGCGGTCGGCCGCATCGTGCTCTATTCGAAGACGCCGGGCCTCGTGGACAATGCCGGCGCCGTGCTGAAGAGCGGTAACTTCCAGAAGCTCGCCATCGCCGACCCGGTCGCCGCGCCCTACGGCGTGGCGGCTGTCGCCACCATGAACAAGCTCGGCGTTTACAATGCCTTGAAGCCGAAAATTGTCATGGGGACTTCGATTAGCCAGGCCTATCAGTTCGTCGACACCGGCGCGGCCGAACTGGGCTTCGTGGCCTACTCCCAGGTGATCAACACCCCCGGCGGCTCGCGCTGGCTGGTCCCGGCGACCTACCACGCCCCCATCGATCAGCAGGCGATCCTGCTCTACACCGGACAGAACAATCCCGCCGCCAAGGCCTTCCTCGCGTTCCTGAAGACGCCGGCGGCGGTCGCGGTGATCAAGAAGTACGGCTACGAGGTCCGCTAGTTGGGCGAGGTCATCTGGACGACGTTGAGGCTGGCGGGGCTGACCACCGTCCTGCTGCTGATCCTCGCGACGCCCATCGCCTGGTGGCTGGCCCGCAGCCGCGCCTGGTGGAAGGAGCTCGTGGCCGCCGTCACCACGCTGCCGATCATCCTGCCGCCCTCGGTGCTGGGCTTCTATATCCTGATCGCCATCGCCCCGCAGAGCCCGCTGATGACGCCGCTGCATGCGTTCGGCATCCGCACGCTGGCCTTCACCTTCGAAGGCCTGGTGATCGGCTCGATGATCTATTCCCTGCCCTTCGCCGTGCAGCCGATCCGCAACGCCTTCGAGGCCATGGGCGAGCGGCCTATGGAGGTCGCCGCCACCCTTCGCGCCCCGCCGATCGACGCCTTCATGACCGTCGCCCTGCCCCTGGCGCGGCGCGGGTTCCTGGCCGCGGCGATCCTGGTCTTCGCCCACACCATCGGCGAGTTCGGGGTGGTGCTGATGATCGGCGGCTCGGTGCCCGGCAAGACCGAGGTGATCTCCACGCGCATCTACCAACTGGTGGAGTCGCTGCAGTACGGCCAGGCCCACAGGCTGGCGGCCGGCGTGGTGGCGTTCTCCTTCGCCGCCCTCCTGGCCCTCCTGCTGATCGACCGGAAGGCCGGAAGGACTCTGCGATGACGCCGGGGATCGAGGGCGCCTTTTCCGGCCGGCTCGGGACCTTCCAGCTCGCCGTCGAGTTCCGCCTCGCCCCCACCGGCGTCACCGCGCTCAGCGGCCCCTCGGGTTCGGGCAAGACCACGCTCCTGCGCTGCATCGCGGGCCTGGCGCGCCTGCCCGGCCGGCTCTTCGTCGACGGCGAGGTCTGGCAGGACGAGCGCCGCTTCCTGCCCACCCACCGCCGGCCCGTGGGCGTGGTCTTCCAGGAGCCCAGCCTGCTCGCCCACCTCTCGGTGCGCGGCAACCTCGACTACGCCCGGCGTCGCGCCACGGCGAAGGGGATCGGCCTCGACGAGGTGGTCGACCTCCTGGGCCTCGGCCCCCTGATGGCGCGCGCCACCACCCACCTCTCCGGCGGCGAGCGCCAGCGGGTGGCGCTCGGCCGGGCGCTGCTCTCCCAGCCACGGCTGCTCCTGATGGACGAGCCGCTCTCCAGCCTCGACGCCGCCAGCAAGGCCGAGATCCTGCCCTATCTGGAACGCCTGCACCGCGCGCTCTCGATCCCCGTCCTCTATGTCAGCCACGACGCCGGTGAGATCGCCCGGCTGGCCGACCACGTCCTCTTCATGTCCGAGGGCTGCACGATTCCCGGACCCGCCGGCGACCAGGACGGCGCGCGCCAGGTGCTGGCCAACCTGTCTCCCGCCGAGAAGGACCGGCTGGCGCTGGCCGCCCTCCTCGCCGGTCTCTGAACCGTGATGTGGCGCTCGGAGATTTCCGGGCGTAGGCTTTTCGCATCAGGGCGGCGCGAGCCCCTGAAACGGTCCGCGACCGCCCCATAACCGCGCCATGGATGCGCTCCATCCGGACGGGCGTCCCTGGCGCCCGAGGTGATGGGAGAACGACCATGCCAATCCAGCCAGCGGGGTCCGTGCGCGCGCTTGCGCTCGTGGGCCCCACCAGCGCGGGCAAGACCACCCTGCTCGAGGCCCTGTTGCAGGCCACCGGCGCCGTCGACCGGCGGGTGGGTGGCGAGAAGGTCGGCGACTCGAGCCCGGAGGCGCGCGCGCGCGGTCATTCCGTCGAGCTGAACCTCGCCGGCTTCGATTTCATGGGCGACCGCTACGCCGTCGTCGACTGTCCCGGGTCGCTGGAATTCTGCGCCGACCTCGACGCCGCCCTGCCGGCCGTCGACCTGGCCGTGGTGGTGGCCGAGCCCGACCCGGCCAAGGCCGCCCTGCTGCAGCCGACGCTGCGCGAGCTGGAGCGGCTGGGCATCCCCCACGCCCTCTTCATCAACAAGATGGACCAGGCCAGAGGCTTGCTCTCCGACCTCCTGGCCGCCCTGGCGCCGGTGAGCTCCGCCCCGCTGGTCGCCCGCCAGATCCCCACCTGGGAGGGCGAGAAGGTCTCCGGCTTCATCGACCTGGCGCTGGAGCGCGCCTTCGTCTACCGGCCGAACGAGCCCTCGACCCAAGTGGATATCCCCGCGGACCTGCGCGACAGCGAGGCCGAGGCGCGCTTCCACATGCTGGAGCAGATCGCCGACTTCGACGACGAGCTCCTGGAACAGCTGCTCTCCGACGTCACCCCCAGCCGCGACGCGGTCTTCGGCGACCTGGTGCGCGAGATGAACGAGGGGCTGATCGTCCCGGTGTTCTTCGGCTCGGCCCAGAACGGCTTCGGGGTCCGCCGCCTCCTGAAGGCGCTGCGCCACGAGACGCCGGCGCCCGCGCGCGCCGCCGAACGGCTGGGGATCGAGGCCGGCGCCTACGTGCTGCGCGCCGCCTACGCCGGCCAATCCGGCAAGCTCGCCTACGCCCGGGTGTTCGGCAAACCGCTGGCCGACGGCGCCGACTTCATACTGCCGGACAGCGAACGCTGCCGGGCGGGCGGACTCTCCCAGGTGCAGGGCGGGGCGCTGAAGAAGGTGGCCACGACCGCCATCGGCGACATCGCCGCCATCGGCAAGGTGGAGGGCGCGGTCGCCGGCCAGATCCTTTCGACCACCGGCAAGCCGCAGACGGTGCGCGCCGCCGGCCGCTCCCGCCGGCCGCTGTTCGCCGTGGCGCTGGCGGCCCGCAACCACAAGGACGACGTGCGGCTGTCAGGCGCGCTCGGCAAGCTGATCGAGGAGGACCCGGGCCTGACGCTCACCCACGATCCCGAAGCCCGCCAGATGCTGCTGGCCGGCCAGGGCGAGGGCCATGTGCGGCTGGCGCTGGAGCGGATGAAACGCCGCTTCGGGGTGGAGATCGACACCGCCAACCCCAGGACGCCCTATCGCGAGACCATCCAGAAGGCCACGACCACCCGGGCGCGGCACAAGAAGCAGTCCGGTGGCCATGGCCAGTTCGCCGACGTGACGGTCGAGATCAAACCCCTGCCCCGCGGCTCCGGCTTCGTGTTCACCCAGCGGGTGGTGGGCGGCGCGGTGCCTAAACAATGGATCCCCGCCGTCGAACAGGGCGTCCGCGACGGGCTGGAAAAGGGCCAGCTGGGCTTCCCGGTCACCGACCTGGAGGTCACGCTGATCGACGGCCAGACCCACGCGGTCGACTCCTCGGAAATGGCGTTCCGGATGGCCGGGCGGCTGGCCATCGAGCAGGGGCTGGCGGCCTGTGGCGCGATCCTGCTGGAGCCGATCGAGAAGCTGACGGTCTATTCGCCGTCGCCCAGCGCCTCCAACGTCACCTCGGCGCTCACCGCCCGGCGCGGCCAGATCCTGGGGCTGGCGCCGCGCGAGGATTGGCGCGGCTGGGAACGGATCGAGGCCTATCTGCCGCAGTCCGAACGCCAGCACCTGATCGCCGAGATCCGCGGCCTGACCCAGGGGCTGGGCGCTTTCGAAGCCGACTTCGACCATATGGCCGAACTCACCGGCCGCCTGGCGACGGAAGCGGCGGAGGAAGCGCGGGCCTAGCGGGAGGGAAGGATCAGCTGCCTGTCCGCCAGTCGGCAGCGGTCACCGCGTAGAGCTGGACGAGGTCTTCATAGCGGTTGCCCTGCACCTCGACGAGGGCGCGGCGGGCGCGGCTCTGGTCGCGCTGGGACTGGACGACCTGCAGCAGGGTTCCGCCGCCCAGGCGGTAGGCGGCCGTCGAGTCCCTAAGGCCCGCATCGGCGGCGGCGTTGGCGCGTGTCAGGGACTCGATGGCCGCCTGGTCGGTCCCCAGCGCCGAGAGCACGTCGGAGACCTGCACGAAGGCCCGGAGCACGGTCTGCTGATAGCGGGCGAGCGCGGCGCGCGCCTCCGCCTCGGCGACCTTGCGCTCGGCTTTCAGCGTCCCGCCGTGGAAGATCGGGGCGGTGACGCCGGCCAGCAGGCTCCAGCCGCTGGATGCGGAGTTGAACAGCTTCTCGGGCTTGATCGCGTCCTGGGTCAGGTTGGCCGAGAGGCTGATGCTCGGATACTGGTTGGCGATCGCCACACCGATCTCGGCGGTGGCGGCGTGCAGCTCGGCCTCGGCGGCCAGGATGTCCGGTCGGCGGCGCACCAGCTCCGAGGGCAGACTGACCGGCACGACCACCGAGCCATTGAGTTTCGTCAGATCGAAGTCCGGCGCGGTCCATTCGGCGGGCGACTTGCCGGCCAGGAGCGCCATCTGATGGCGTGCGGCATCGAGGTTGCGCTGCAGCGGCGGCAAGAGCGCCTCGTCCTCAGCCAGCTGGCCCACGCCGACGGCGAGCGCCGAGCGGGCCTCGCCGCCCAGGGCCTGGGCCTTGCGGATCATCTCGATATTCTGCCGATCCGCCGCAACGATGTCCTGGACGGCGGCGATCTGGCCGCGCAGGCCGGCGATCCGCATGGCTTGCAGCGCCACATCGCCTGTCAGGGTCAGGTAAGCGGCGTCGGCCTCCTGGGCCGCCCGGTCGACGCGGGCCTGGTCGGCTTCGGTCGCCCGCTTCTTCCCGCCGAACAGGTCGAGGTCGTAGCTGACGTTGGCCCCGATGGAATAGAGGCTGATCGTCGGGCTCGGGAAGCCGGTGAAGCCGAAAGCCTGGGTGTTGATCCGCTCGCGCTGGGCGCTGCCGGAGGCGTCGACCTGCGGAGCCTGGGCGCCGCGGGTGGCGGCGAGCTGGGCCTGCGCCTTGGCGAGGTTGGCGTTGGCCTCGGCGACGGTCGGGCTGGCGGCCAGCGCCTGGCGCACGGCGGCGTCGAGCTCAGGCGAGCCGAACGCCTGCCACCAGGGCCCGGCGGCGCGGGTCTCCGGCGCCAGGCGTACGCCCGTCGCGACAGGGTCGCCGGCCATGGCGTAGCCGGAGGCGGCCGCACCCTTCGGGGCGTCGGGGCTCCTGAAGTTGGGCCCCACCGTCGCGCAGGCGCCGAGCGTCAGGGCGGACGCCGTCACCGCGAGGCGGCGGAGGGATCTATTCAACAGCGGCATGGAGGGGCTCCGCGCCTGCCGCGCGCCGGGGTTTGCGCATGAACAGCAGCATGGGCATGCAGGCGATGGTGATGATGAGCATCAGTCTGAAGTCGTCGATGTAGGCGATCATGCTGGCCTGGCGGGTGATTTCGCCATTGAGCGCGGTGAGGCCTCCCACAGTGGAAGGATCGAACATCCTCGGAAGCGCGTCGCGCACGACCGGATCCGTGGGGATCAGCTTGGAGGCCAGCGAAGCGTGCATGGTCTGGGTATTGGCCACCACCAGGGCGTTCATGATCGAGATGCCGACGCTGGAGCCCAGGTTGCGGATCAGGTTGAAGACCCCCGATCCCTCCGAGCGCAGGTGGGCCGGCAGGGTCGCGAAGGCCAGCGCCGAGAGCGGCACGAACAGCAGCCCGACGCCCAGGCCCTGGATGCTCCCCGAGACGATGAACGGCATCTCGGTCATGGACAGGTCGAAATGCATCATCTGCCACAGCGCGACGGAGCTGATCGACAGGCCCGCGAACAGGATCAGCCGCGTGTCCACCCGCCCGATCAGCTGGCCCACCCCGAACATGGCGATGAACGACCCGACGCCTCGCGGCATGCTGAGCAGGCCCGACGTCAGCACCGGATAGCCCAGCAGCACCTGCATCATCGGCGGCAGCAGCGCCATGGACGAGAACAGCAGGATGCCGACGAAGAAGCCGAAGACGGACGCGGTCACGAAATTGCGGTCGCGGATCAGGCCGGGGTCAAAGAACGGATGCCGCGTGGTCGCGGTGTGGATCACGAACACCCACAGGCCTGCCATCGCCAGGATCACGTAGGTCCAGATCTCGGGGGAATGGAACCAGTCCTGGCTGGGTCCGCGGTCGAGCAGCATCTGGAAGGCGGCGATGAAGACGGTGATCATCCCAAAGCCCAGGAAGTCGAACTTCTTGGCCCCGGTCAGCCGGTCGGCGGAAATGAAGACCAGCACGCCAAGGAAGGCCAGGACGCCGATCGGCAGGTTGACGAAGAAGCACCAGCGCCAGGAGAGGTGCTCGGTGAGATAGCCACCGAGCGCCGGCCCCAGGATCGGCCCCAGGATCGCGCCGGAGCCCCAGATCGCCATGGCCTGGCCGTGCTTCTCCGGCGGGTTGATGTCGAGCAGCACGGCTTGCGAGAGTGGGATCAGGGCCGCGCCGAACACGCCCTGCAGCACCCGGAAGATCACGATTTCCGGCAAGCTGCCGGCGAGGCCGCACAGCATCGAGGCCGCGGTGAACCCGCCGATCGACACCAGGAATATGCGCTTGCGGCCGACCCGGTCGGCGAGCCAGCCCGACAGCGGGGTCATGATCGCCGCCGAGACGATATACGAGGTCAGGACCCAGGTGATCTGGTCCGCGCTCGCCGAGACGCTGCCCTGAATGTGAGGCAGGGCGACGTTGGCGATCGTCGTGTCGATCGAGTTCATGACCGTCGCCAGCATGATCGAGATGGTGATCGGCCAGCGGTTCTTGGCGTCCTGCTCGGTGGTCATGGCCTGGAGGCCCTAGCCCGCGCGACCGGAGGCTCGCACGTCGACCTTCACCTTGGCGGAGAGGCCCGCGCGGCCGGCCATGCCGGGGGGCGGCTTGTCGAAGCTGATGCGGACCGGCAGGCGCTGGACGACCTTCACCCAGTTGCCCGTGGCGTTCTGGGCCGGCAAGGCGGAGAAGGTCTGGCCGGTGCCCGGCGAGAAGCTGGCCACGTGGCCCTGGATGTCGGCGTCGGGATAGGCGTCGACCTTGATCGACACCGGCTGGCCGACCTTCATGTGTCCGAGCTGGTCTTCCTTGAAGTTGGCCTCGATCCAGGGCTGGCCCGAGAGCAGCCAGAAACCGGTCTGCGAAGCATTGAGGTAGGTCCCCACCGGCATCTGCTCGACCCGGGTCACCACCCCGTCGGAGGGCGCGACCACGATGGTGTAGGCGACGTTGAGCTTCGCCCGCTCATACTGCGCCTGCGCCTCCATCACGCCGGGCGCGCGCGCCGGCGTGAGGTTGGGGTCGCCCCCCAGGTTGGCCAGCACCTCGGCGGCCTGCTGCTGGGCGGCGACCAGGGCCTGGCGCGCGGTCTGGAGGTTGTGCGCCGCCTGATCGACCTCGCGCTGCGAGACGACGCCGGCGGCGGCGAGCTTCTTCTGCCGCGTGGCTTCGGTGGCGGCGTAGGCGAGCGTGTCGCGGGCCGCCTGCACGTTGGCCTGCTGCTGCTGGTAGCTGGCCCTCAACGCGTTCACCTGCAGGGCGGCGTTGGCGACATTGGCGGCGGCGGCCGCGGCGTTGGCCTGGAAGTCCCGCGCATCCAGCCTGAACAGCAGCTGGCCGCGTTTCACCGGCTGGTTCTCGCGGACGTAGATGTCGGTCACCCGCCCACCGATCGAGGGCGCCACCGGGACCTTGGCGATCTGGACATAGGCGTTATCGGTGGCCTGGTAGCGACCGCCGGTCAGCACGACATAGACCACTATCGCCAGGATCAGCAACGGCCCGCCCGCGATCAGCCACCAGCGCCAGCGGCTCAGAAAGCTGTCGCGCGGGGCATTGGGGTCGACCTCGGCGTTGCCGCGGGCGGATATCGTCGGTTCGCTCACGTCGTGAGCCCTCTCAATACGGGAATGGCGGATGGGTCCGCGAACGCTGAGCCTACAGGCTGCGCCGAGTATCCCGTCGGTTTGCAGATAGGGCCGCCTCGTGCATGATCAAAATGATATGTCGTCACGCAGCAAATGAACACCATGCATGAGCCTTGATCTCAACCTCCTGCGTGTCCTCGACGTCATGCTGGAAGAGCGCAGCGTCACACGGGCGGGCGCGCGCCTCGGCCTGACGCAGTCGGCGGTCAGCCATGCGCTGAACCGCCTGCGCTACATGCTGAACGACGAACTGTTCCTCCGGGGCCCCGCGGGGATGCAGCCTACGCCCCGGGCTGTGGAGATGGGCCCTCAGATCCACGCGGCGCTGAACCAGCTGCAGGCGGCGCTGTCGCCCTCCGATTTCGATCCGTCGACCAGCGAGCGGCAGTTCTCCGTCGTCGCCGGGGCCTACGCCAGCGCCGTCCTGGTTCCGCCGGTGGTGAGCCGCATGGCGCAGGCGGCGCCGCATGTGGACCTGTTCATCGCCGAACTGGCCACCGACATCCTGGAGCGGATCGACGCCCGCCGGATCGACTTCATGGTCGGCGGCGTGCTGGCCGCGCCCGACCGCTTCGCCCGTGAGACCATCTTCACCGAGGCGCTGGCCTGGGTGGTCCGCGCCGACCACCCGCTGGCGCAGCGCAACCAGGTCGACCTCGAGGCGCTGGTCTCGACTCCGCACGTGGCGATCTCGCGCAGCCTGCCGGGCCTGATCGACGACGGCACGGAGCGCCGCGCCTTCGTCAGCCGGGCGAGCTGGGAGGACAGCGGGGCTTTCGCCGCGGCGCTCGCCGCCGCGGGCCTGACGCGCCGCGTCGGCGTCACCGTGCCCGATACCTATTCCGCGCTCTCCGTCGCCAGCCGAACCAACATGGCCACGCTTCTACCGCGCCGTCTGGCTCTGCTGTCGGCCCAGAGCGGCCGGATCGCCCTGATCGACCCGCCCTACGACAGCCCCAGCGTCGACGTGACGCTCCTCTACCTGCGCGAACGCCTCGCCGAGCCCGCCATCGCCTGGATGCGTGATATCATCCGCGCCGCAGCGGCCAGCCTGTAGAGTCCGCCAATGCCTCAACGTCTTGCCCTCACCGCCCTCCTGGTCCGCGACTATGCCGAGGCCATCGACTTCTACGTCCGCAAGGTCGGCTTCGAACTGAGGTCCGACAGCGACCAGGGCGGCGGCAAGCGATGGGTCGTCGTAGGGCCGCACGGCGGCGGCGCGGGCCTGCTGCTGGCCAAGCCGGCCAACGGCAAGGGCGTGGGCGAACAGGGCGCGGGCCGGGTCTTCCTGTTTCTGGAAACCGACGACTTCGAACGCGACCACGGCCGCATGCACGAGGCGGGCGTCCACTTCCTGGAGGCCCCGCGCCGCGAGGCTTATGGGACCGTGGCCGTGTTCGAAGACCTCTACGGCAACCGCTGGGACCTGATCGAGCCCGCCAAGCCCTAGTGGGCTGGATTAGCTCGCCGGCTCGGACTGGGCCTGGGCGGCGATCAGGGCGTCGTCGATCTCGCTGGCGCGGATCGCCGCCGGACGGCTGCGCAGACGCTCATTGTAGCGTTCGAAGGCCGGCCGCTTCTCGATGCCGCCGAACTGCATGCCCCAGCCGATGTGCGAGCCAAAATAGACGTCGGCCGCGCTGAACTTGTCGCCCAGCAGGTAGTCGCCCTTGGAGACCGCGACCTCGAGGGCGTTCATGACGTCGCCGTAGGAGCCGTAGCCGACCATCATCTTCTTGTCGGCCGGCGGTTCGAAGCCGAGGCTCTTGTTGGTGACCACCGCCTCCACCGGCCCGGCCGCGAAGAACATCCAGCGGAAATAGGGCGCGCGCTTCCGGTCCCCCAGCGGCGGCGCGAGGCCGGCCTGCGGAAAGGCGTCGGCGAGGTAGGCGCAGATCGCCCCGCACTCGGTGACCACCTCGTCGCCATGTCGGACCGCCGGCACCTTGCCCATCGGATTGATCGCCAGATACTCCGGCCCCTTCATGGTGTTCTCGTAGCCCATGATTTCGGTGCGGTACGGCTGGCCCACCTCCTCCAGCATCCAGCGCACGATACGGCCCCGCGACATCGGGTTGGTGTAGAAAACCAGTTCGTCGGCCATGGAGGTTGCTCCTGTGAGGGTCGCCGTTTTCGGACGCCGACGTTAGCTTGCGGATGCTGACACCGTCATGGCAACAGCGTGATCCCGTTCGCCTTGGCTTGCGGCATGGCGGTCTCGCCGCTGCAGTTGTCGCAACTGAACGACGTTAAGGGACGCGCGTCTACAGGCGTGAGGTCTCCAGCTTGGTGTCCGCCATGCTCCACGCCCGGGTGAAGTCCGCCTGGGCCTTGGCCGCTTCGGCGTCCTTGCCCTGCGCCTTGAGCGCCTGCGCCAGTCCCATCAGCGCCCAGCCGTCATCGCGATAGGTGCGCAGGCTCTTTCGATAGACCGCTTCCGCCTCCGCCGGCTGCCTGGCCTGCAGCAGCGCTGCGCCCAGCAGGTGGCTGACCGGCTGATGCCAGTAGGGCGGTTCGGTGTAGGGCAGGCCCGCCTCGATCGCGGCGGCGGCCCGGAACTGCGTCACCGCGCCGGCGAGATCCCCGGAGACCCTGGCGATCTCGCCGTCCAGAAGGGCCAGCGACAGCTTGGCCATTGGCACGGCGGGGACGCCGAACGGGTCGAAACGCGAGAAGTCGGCCTTGGTCAGGTCGGCCAGCGCCGCGCGGTCCGCCTTCGCCGCCGCCAGATCGCCGGTGTTGGCGTGGGCGAAGCCGCGAGCATAGGTCCAGATGGCGGTGTCCAGCAGCAGGGTCTTGGGCGGCGCGGGCTCGGCCAGGATCGCCTGCCACTTGCCGAACCGCAGATCGGTAGCGACCGGCGTGAAGACGTAGAGTTCGCCCAGCGGCAGCCCCTCGGAAAGCTTTTCCGCATCCACCGCCTTCACAAGTCGCCGGGCGGCGTCGATGGCGGTCTGGTAGCGCCCCTGCATCTCCGCCGAGGTCCACAGGAAGTGGATATTGTGGCCGTAATAGCCGGCCGGATAGAAGCCCTGCGCCTTGCAGGCGGCGATGTAGGCCTCGTCCACCTTGGCGGCGAGTTCGTTGACCCGCGCGGCATCCGCATAGCGGCCGACCCGATAGTAGATGTGGCTCGGCATGTGCACGACGTGGCCGGCCTCGGGCATCAGCACGAGCAGCCGGTCGGCCGGCGCCTCGCCGCGCTCCGGCGTCGTCGAGGCCTCCACCGCGTGGATGTAGAGGTGCAGCGCGCCCGGATGGTTCGGGGCCTGCTTCAGCACCGTCTCCAGCGTCGAGACGATCTCGCCGCCGTGGCCCTTGGGCGTGGTCGCGTCGGCTTGCCAGTAGTCCCAGGGCTGGGTGTCCATCATGGCTTCCGCGTAGAAGGTCGCCGCGTCGAGGTCGTCGGGGTGCTCGCGCCAGAGCTTGCCCATGGCCGCCTGATAGGCCTCGTCCAGCGCGTGGCGGTCGGCCTTGGGGTCCTTGGAATAGCGGCTCTCCAACGCCGCGATCCAGGCTTGCTCCCGCGGCGAGGCCTTGGGCGCGAGGGCCCTGGCCTGCTGCAGCGCCTGCCAGGCGGGGGCCGCGGCGTCCGGCGGCATCGGCAGGTTGATGTTGGGGCCCAGCGCCACCGACATCCCCCACCAGCACATGGCGCAGTGCGGATCGAGCCGCGCGGCCTCGCGAAACGAGCGGATCGCCTCGGCGTGGTTGAAGCCGAACAGCAGGTTCACGCCCTGGTCGAAGAACCTCTGCGTCTGCGGGACCTTGGTCGAAATCGCCATGTGGTGGACGCCCAGGCCCGTGAACACCGGCGCGCCGGGCTTGTCCGCCTCGCCCGCGTAGATGCTGGGCATGGGCGACAGCGGCAGGCCCATGCTCATGGGCGCGGACATCTGCATGCCGGCCATCTTGTCGGCGGGCGTTTCGTGGTGAGGCGCCGCGGGCTTGTCGGCCGCCTGGGACGCCGAAGCCGCCAGCAGGGCGGCGAGCGCAATCGCTGTGGTTCTCATCATGCTCTCACCCATAAGGCCTCAGGAGAGCACTTTTCGCCGGACTGGACGAGTCCGGCTCAGGCCTTCCCGGCGGCGATGTAGTTGTCGACGGCGTTCTCGAGCACGGTCAGCGGCATGGAGCCGGCCAGCAGCACGGCGTCGTGGAACTGGCGGATGTCGAACTTCGGACCGAGCGCGGACCTGGCCTTCTCGCGCAGGCGCAGGAACGTGACCTTGCCGACCATGTAGCTGCAGGCCTGGCCCGGGTTGCAGGCGTAGCGCTCGATCTCCTGGCCGGCGAGCGCGATCGGGTCGCCCTCGATGTCGTGCAGGGTCTGCACCGCCTTCTCACGGCTCCAGCGCAGGGCGTGGATGCCGGTGTCGGTGACCAGCCGGCCCGAGCGCAGCAGGGCGTCATGGATGTAGCCCAGCTCGCTGGACGGCTCGCCCTTGTAGAAGTCCATCTCCTGGGCGAGCTGCTCGGAATAGAGCGCCCAGCCCTCGATATAGGCCCCGAAGCCGCCCGCCTTGCGCAGCATCGGCAGGTCCGCCTGTTTCTGCAGGGTGAGCTGCAGGTGGTGGCCGGGGACCCCCTCGTGGAAGGTCGTGGTCGGCATGTCCCAATAGGGCGCCTCGGCCGTGTCGCGCAGGTTCAGCCAGTAGATGCCGGGCCGCGTGCCGTCGAGGCTGCCGTCGGTGTAGTGGGTCGAGGCGCCCTGCTCGGTGGCCGGCGGGATCCGGCGAATCTCCAAAGGCGTCTTGGGCAGCATGCCGAAATATTCCGGCAGGCGCTTCTCCATCCGCTGGACCAGCAGGTTGAGGTCGGCGATCTCCCTGGCCTTCCCCGCGTCGTCGTTGGGATAGATGTACTTCGGATCCTTGAAGAGCGCGGCGTAGCGCTCGCCGATGGAGCCCTGGGTCATGCCGATCTGCCTGAAGAGCACGTCGGCGCGGGCGTGCAGCGCGGCCGTGACGTCGAGGCCCAGCTTGTGGACCTCGGCCGGCGTCATGGTGGTCGTGGTCTGGGCCTGCAGCGCCATCAGGTAGAAGTCGTCGCCGCCCGGCAGGCGCCAGACGCCGGCGTCGTGCACGGCCTTGGGCTGCAGGCTCTGCAACAGCGCCATCTGGCGCTCCAGCGCCGGGAGCACCTTGCCGGTGTAGGCCGCGGTCGCGGCCTTCGACCAGTCGCCGGCGATGCCCTTGGCCTTGGCGCGGTCCACCAGCGAAGAGATCAGCGACGACTGCTCCGGCGGCGCGTGCAGCGTCTTCATCTGGCCGAGCGCGCCGGCGATGGCGAAGTCCGGCGGGATGACGCCAAGGCCGACGTCATGGCGGGTGCGTTCGATCTCGTCGTCCATCAGCCGGGCGAACTCGCCCAGGCGGGCCACATAGGCCTCGCAGTCGGCGGCCGTCTCGATGGTGTGCTGGCTGGAGAGGAAGTCCGGGACGTAGGTATAGGCGCCGTCGATCTGGCTCAGCGCATAGGGCGCGGAGCCCGAGCCATAGGCGAATCGCTTGCCGATCCGGTCCTGGCTCTGCAGGTCGTAGAGCACGGAGTCGTAGTTCACCGCCGGCATGCCGCTGAGCGGCTTGCGCGGAATGGCGGCGAGGCGGGCCAGATTGTCCGCAGTCTCGCGCTTGTAGCGCGCCACGTCGGCGAGCGAGCCCTTGTGCAGCTGCGACTTCAGGGCGGCGTTGGGGCCGGTGTCCAGGCCGAGCGACGTCGCCAGTTCTGGCCCCTCGGCCAGCTGCTGGGCGAAGAAGTCGTCCATCGCCTTGTTGAGCTGGGCTTCGGCGCCCGTGGCCGGTGCAGCGGCGGCGCTTCCGGCGAGCGCGATCGCCGCGCCGGACGAGATCAGGAGGGTACGGCGGTTGAGCACGGACGTTTCTCCAAATGGCTTGGCCGCAAGGCTTACGGGCTCGGCGCGCCAGCGCCAAGCCGCGGGTCATGAAATTCCAGTAATGCGCCGTCGGGCGGGCTGAGTTATGCCGGATGCCCAGCCACAAGGGGGTTCCCGTTCCATGTTCGCGTCACGTTTGGCGATCGCCGTTCTCGCAGGCCTAGCGCTCGCTGGTCCCTCGTCCGCGGCGCCGAACGCCGCCGAGGCGGCCGAAGTCAACGTGCAGGCGATCGTCCGCAGCCCGGCCTTCAAGGCCGCTGTGGCGACCCTGGACCGCGAGCACGACCGAATGGTCGGCGACATCGTCGCCCTGACCGAGATACCCGCCCCGCCCTTCAAGGAAGCCGCCAGGGGCAAGGCCTATCTGGCCATGCTGAAGGCGCACGGCCTGAGCGAGGTGGAGATGGATGGCGCCGGCAATGTCATGGGCCTGCGCCGCGGAACCGGCCCGGCGGGCGCGCCGCTGGTGGTGCTGGCCGCCCACCTGGACACCGTCTTTCCGGAGGGAACGGTGACCAAGGTCCACCGCGAGGGGACCAGGCTCTCTGCGCCGGGCGTGGGCGACGACACCCGAAGCCTGGCGGTCCTGCTGGCCTATATCCGCGCGCTGAACGCGGCGAAGGTCCAGACCCGGAGCGACATCCTTTTCGTGGGCGACGTGGGCGAGGAGGGTCCCGGCGACCTGCGCGGCATGCGCTACCTGTTCGGCAAGGGGAAGTACAAGGACCGGGTGAAGGCCTTTTTCTCCATGGACGGCAACGAGGCCCAGCGGGTGACCTATGGCGCGGTGGGCTCGCGGCGCTATCGCGTGGCCTTCCACGGGCCGGGCGGGCACAGCTACGGCGCCTTCGGCATCGTCAACCCGATGGCCGCCATGGGCCACGCCATCGACCAGCTCTACGAGGTGAAGGTCCCGGCGACGCCCCGCACCACCTATGCGGCCAGCGTGGTCGGGGGCGGCGTCAGCGTGAACTCGATCCCCGCCGACGTCTGGCTGGAGGTGGACATGCGCTCCGAGGACGAGGCCGAGCTCGCCAAGCTCGGCGCGAAATTCCTGGCCATCCTGCAGGAGGCCGGCGCCCACGAGAACGCCGCGCGCTCCACCCGGATCGGCAAGGTCAGCGTCGAGCCGAAGCTGATCGGCGAGCGGCCCACCGGCCACACGAGCGCCGATGCCCTGATCGTCGCCACCACGGCCGCCGCCGCGCGGGCCGCCGGCTACACGCCCGAGTTGGGCGCCTCGTCGACGGATTCGAACATCCCGATCAGCCTGGGCATCCCGGCGGTGACCATCGGCTCCGGCGGCCTGGGCGGCCGGGTCCACTCGCTCGACGAATGGATCGACGTCGCCAAGCCCGAGAGCCTGCGCGGCATGACCGTGGGGCTGGCCGCCGTGCTGGCGATGGCGGGCGTATGACCACGCCCCGCACGGCCGTCATCGGCGGCGGTCCGGCAGGCCTGATGGCCGCCGAGGTGCTGAGCGCGGCCGGCGTCGCCGTCACCGTCTACGACCGCATGCCCAGCGTCGGGCGCAAGTTCCTGATGGCCGGCCGCGGCGGCCTGAACCTCACCCACTCCGAGCCATTGGAAGGCTTCCTCGCCCGCTACGGCGCGGCGCGGGTGAGGCTCGGCCCGCTGGTCGAGGCCTTCACCCCCGCCGACCTGATCGCCTGGGCGCAGGGCCTGGGCCAGGAGACCCACATCGGCTCCTCAGGCCGGGTCTTTCCGACGTCGCACAAGGCCTCGCCGCTGCTGCGCGCCTGGCTGCGACGGCTGGAGGCCCAGGGCGTGCAGGTGCGGACCCGCCACGACTGGCTGGGCTGGGACGCCGGGGGCACCCTGCGCTTCCAGACGCCGGACGGCGAGGTCGCCGCCACGCCGGATGCGACGGTGCTGGCCCTGGGCGGCGCGAGCTGGCCGAAGCTGGGCGCCACGGGCGACTGGACGGAAATCCTCGCCAAAGATGGGGCAGCCCTCGTCGCATTACGGCCATCCAACGTCGGCTTCGAGGCCGCCTGGAGCGAGGTCTTCCGCGACCGTTTCCACGGCCAGCCGCTGAAGAATGTCGGGGTCAGCTTCGAGGGCCAGGCCGCCCGCGGCGACGCCATGATCACCCGCGAGGGCATCGAGGGCGGCGCGATCTACGCCCTCTCCGCCCCGCTCCGCGACGCCATCGTCGCGACGGGCTCGGCCGTCCTCGAGATCGACCTGCGGCCCGACCAGTCGATCGGCCAGCTCACCGCGCGCCTGGCCATCCCGCGCGGCGGCCAGTCGACGACCAATTTCCTGCGCAAGGCCGCCCACCTGTCGCCGGTGGAGATCAACCTGCTGCGGGAGGCCCACGGGGTGGAGCTGGCGCTGACCGCCGGCGGCCTCGCCCGCGCCATCAAGGCCGCGCCGATCGCGCTCACCGCCACGCGCCCCATCGACCGCGCGATCTCGACGGCCGGCGGCGTGGCGCTCGGCGACGTCGATGACGATCTTATGATCCGCATACGGACGAATGTTTTCGTCGCCGGCGAGATGCTGGACTGGGAGGCTCCGACCGGCGGCTATCTGCTGCAGGCCTGCTTCGCCACCGGGGTCGCCGCGGCCAGGGGCGCGCTGAAGCGGCTGGCTGGCTGACCGTCGCGGTCTTACGCGCGCAATAGACGCGGCCCCCCGGCGTTTTCACACCGAGGGGCCGGAGAGCCTACTGAAACCTACCGCTTAGCGGCTGGCGATGATCGAGGCGATCAGGCCGGAGGTCAGCGCCACAAGGGCGTAGTTGTTGTCGACCTGCACCCACTGATAGCCGCGCGGCGGGGCGCGCAGGTGATGGCGGCGATAGTCCACATAGCGGCTGCGGTCGCTGTAGTAGCTGCGGTCGAGGCGCTCGCCGCGGGCCCAGCGGTGCTTCTTCTGGCCGTAGTGGTTGCCGTTGTCGTGACGGCTCTGTTCGTAGCGGCCGTTGTTGTCGTTGCGGCCGTTGTCGTCATGGCGCTGGCCATAGGGCTGAGCCGAGGCGGCCGTGCCGGCGAGCAATGACAGAGCGAGCGCGGCGGTAAGAAGGCGTTTCATGGGATAGGCTCCTTTCGATGAGGCCCGCAAGTTCCCACAAGCGGCCTGAGCCCGACCTGAACGCCAACTCGCAGCTAAGGTTCATCTCATTTCTTTGGCGCAACAAATCTCCAGGTACGAAGACTTGCATTCGCCGAACGACAACAGTCCAAATCTTTAGACTTATCCGAGCGTCCGACCCCAGAGCGCGAACAGCCGCTCCCAGTGCCGCTCGGCCGCCGGCTTGTTGTAGACCGCGCCCCGCTGCGGGAAGGCGAAGCCGTGGTGGACGCCGGGATAGAGCTCCACTTCGGCGTTGGCCTTCGACTTCAGCGAGGCGTCCAGCGCCTGCACCATCTTCGTCGGCGCATAGGCGTCATGCTCGGCGCAGGCGACGTAGATCTCCGCCTTGGCCTTCTGCGCCGCCAGGTGCGGGCTGTCGGGCCGATCGGTGACCAGCTGGACGCCGTAGATCGAGGCGGCCGCCGCCACGCGGTCCGGATAGCGGGCGGCGAAGTTGATCGCATACTGGCCGTTTATGCAGTAGCCGACCGTCCCGACCGGCCCCTTTCCGGCCGCCGGATCGCGGTCGGCGAAGTTCAGCAGCGCATCGCCGTCCTCCATGACCTTGGCGATGCTGATCGAGCCCATCAGCTCGAACATCCGCGCGCCGGCCTCGGCCTCCGGCAGCTTCGGCAGATCGGCCAGCTCCAGGACGCCGCGCCGGTAGTAGAGGTTGGGCAGCATCACATAGTAGCCGGCCGTGGCGATCCGCCGGGCCATGTCGCGCAGCTCCTCGCGGATGCCCGGCGCATCCATGAAGAACAGCACCACGGGGTGCGGCCCGTGCCGCTCGGGGTGGACGATGAAGGTGGTCGTCGCCCCGTCCCTGGCGCCGATCTCGACGGTCTGCTCGATCATGGAATCAGACCAGCTCCGCCGGCTGCACGCCGATCCCTTTCAGGACCGGCTGGGCGTATCGGCAGGGGCTTCTTCGCCGGGACAGGTTCGCTCATGGCAGGTCTCCTTCCGTCACGTTGCGCTCCAGCTGGGCGCGCGGCCAGGCCCCGAGGTCGGCGGCGGCTTCGTAGGTCGACTGGGCGAAATGGAGCAGGGCGTAGTCGGGCGCCTGGGAGGTGCGCATCACCTCGTAGGGCAGCAGGAACTCGCCGAGGTTGGCCTCCCAACGCGCCGCCCGGGGCCGCACGGGCGCATCGGCGAGGCCCGCCGGCTTGGGATAGGCGTAGGCGTAGAATATCGCCTCGGCATCGGCCGAGCCCGGCCAGAAACCGCAGCTGGAAACCTCGTGCGAATAGGCCTCCTGGCTGACCGAAGCCGGCAGCAGGTCGGAGCCCGGGTGCGGCGGCGCGCGGCGGCCGGAAAACCGGGTCACCGCCAGGTCGAAACTGCCCCAGAAGAAATGGACGGGGCTGGCCTTGCCGATGAACCGGCCGCGGAAGGCCTTCAGCACCCGGTCGGCCTGCACCAGCACCCGCCAGAAGCGGTGGGCGGCTTCGAGGTCGTAGGACTTATGGACCTCGTCCTCCTCGAAGCGGATCGGCTTCTCGACCTCGCAGGGGACCGTCCAGATGCGTGGCCACACGCCCAGCCGCTCCAGCGCCGCCATCACCTCGCGATAGAACCTGGCCACACTCATCGGCTCCAGGGTCAGGCGCTCGAAGGCGCCGTCGCTGCAGGCGATCTCCAGCCGGTGGGAGATAAAGTCGAAGGCGATCTCCACCGTGCGCCCGCCAACCGGCATCGGCGAGGTGGTGAGCCCCCGCGCGCTCACATAGAGCGGCACGTGCCACCAGTGGTTCACCGGCGGGGTCAGAGCCATGCGGATCTTGCCCACCACCTGGGTCCACATGTGCAGGGTCTGGGCGGTGTCGGCCCAGTCGGCGTAGGCGAGCGCCGGCCAGTCGTCGGGGCCGCCGGCGAAACTCATCGCGCGGCCAGCTCCCGGCGGACCTCGGCGATGACGCTGGTCCAGTCGCCGGGCGCGGGCTGGCGGAAGAGGCGCATCGAGGGGTACCAGGGGGTGTCGGCCCGTTCGCGCAGCCAGCGCCAGTCGGCCTTGTGCGGCAGGAGCAGCCAGCAGGGCTTGCCCATGGCGCCCGCCAGGTGGGCGACCGAGGTGTCGACGCTGATCACCAGGTCCAGACCATCGACGATGTCGGCGGTGTCGCGCATGTCGCGGGCGCCCGTGTCAGCCGGGTCGAGGCTGACGACGCCCGGCAGCGCGCGCAAGGCCTGGGCGGCCGCGTCGGGCGCCGAGCGGTTGGCGTCGTTCCAGTGGCCGGGGTTGCCCTTGGTCACCAGGCCGACGCCCGATCCCCCGGCGCGCGCGGAGATGAAAACGCCGGCCGGGATGGTCTCCAACGTGGTCGCCAGGCGCCACGGCAGCGACCCGGAGAGCGCCCAGGCATCGTGCCGCGGAATGTCCACCTGGCCGGCCGTGGGGATCAGGGTCACGCCCAGCGGCGCGAAGAGGCGGGCCAGGCCCGGATGGCACATCAGGCTGATCCGCATGCCGCCGGCCAGCAGCCTGGCGTAGCGGGCGAACTGGATCTGATCGCCCAGCCCCTGCTCGTGCCAGATCAGCAGCGACGAGACGGTCTCACCCTGCCATTCCGGGAAGCTGAGCGCGGGCTTCGGATTGGCGCCGGGACGCTGCAGGCGGGCTTCGAAGTAGGGCCAGGCCTCCAGGAGCCGCCCGTCCCGCAGCAGCAGGAAAGCCAGCTGCAGCCGGATCACCGGATCGGCGGGATTGGCCGTCAGCGCGGCGCGGTAGACCGCCTCGGTCTCGGCATGGCGGCCCTGGTCGTCGAGGATCAGGCCGAGGTTCCGGGCCGCCTCGGGGACGGGCGCGGCCTGCAGGATCGCGCGATAGAGCGCCTCGGCCTCGATCGGCCGGCCGGCGCCCGCCGCAGCCACCGCCTGCGAAAAGGCGGTCTGCAGGTCGAGGGTTCGCCGCGGGGCGGTGGAAGGATCGGGCACGGGGCTCTTTGGCTCTGGAGACGACCGAAGTCTTGGCGGCCTGTTCCCGCCAAGGCAAGCCCTAGGGTGAAAACTCAATCAACGAGCTGTTTTAATTAAATAACGTCATGGCCGGGCTTGTCCCGGCCACCCATGATCTCCGCGTTGCGGAGCATGGAGCGGCGCCGCCGCAGACCTTCCTGCGCCATCTGGTGTTCATGGTCGCCGGGACGAGCCCGGCGATGACGATCAGCGGGAGGGTGATTGAGTCACCAACCTAGGCGGCCTTCTGAAGCTCCTGCTTCACCCGTTCGGCCAGGGTCTTGATGTCGATGGGCTTGGGCAGGAACGAGACATTGACCTCGCCTTCCAGCAGGTCGGAGAACTCGCTCTCCGCATAGCCGGAGATGAACATCACCGGCGCGCCGGCCAGGTAGACCTTGGCCTGCTTCAGCAGGTCCGGACCCTGCATGCCCGGCATGACCACGTCGGAGATCATCAGGTCGATGGTGCCGGCGTGGGCCTCCGCGAGCTCGAGCGCCTCTTCGCCGCTGGCCGCCTCGATCACCTCATAGCCGCGGGCGCGCAGCAGCTTGGCGGCGACCCCGCGCACGGCGTCCTCGTCCTCGACGAAGAGGATGCGCCCGGCGCCGGAGAGGTCGCGGGCCGCGGGCCGCTTCGGCGCGGCGGCGACCGGCGCGGCGGCCACCACGGCGACGGGAATGTGCACGGGCAGGAAGATGCGGAAGGCCGCGCCCTCGCCGGGCTTGGAGCTGACGCCGATCCAGCCGTCGGACTGCTTGACGATGCCGTAGACGGTGGCCAGGCCCAGGCCCGTCCCCTCGCCCACCGGCTTGGTGGTGAAGAACGGGTCGAAGATCTTGTCCATCACCTCGGGCGGGATGCCGGGGCCGTCGTCGGAGACCTCGATCAGGGCCTGGTCGCCCTGG
>Ga0307517_10001423_pt1 | contig 40213 bp, 33 predicted proteins | sample 23_EM_MG_FD_194515 | JGI IMG/M metagenome (GOLD analysis project Ga0307517, IMG submission 194515) | Populus trichocarpa ectomycorrhiza microbial communities from riparian zone in the Pacific Northwest, United States - 23_EM | ecosystem: Host-associated > Plants > Roots > Unclassified | place...
GCAACAGCGCTTGAACACGCGAGACATCCACGATGAGGAAACCAGCAACTGGAGAGCCGTATGCGGGAAAACCGCCCGTACGGTTCGGAGGGAGGGGAGGCCAAAAGCCTTCCCTACCCCTATCAGCAGCTTGACTCTCCCGAAAATAGTTATAAAATATAACTATTCTGGACGGGAAACAATAGCTCCATGGGAAACGTCGCCTCCGCAACCGCTGACCAAGCCGGATTGCTCACCATCGAAAAATCCGGCGCGGTGCTGACCGTGGGCCTCAACCGCCCCGCCAAGCGCAACGCGCTGAATGACGGCATCATCCTCGCGATCCAGGATTGCTTCTCCAATCTGCCCGAAGGGGTCGGCGCCGTGGTGATCCATGGTATCGGCGACCATTTCTCCTCCGGCCTCGATTTGTCGGAACTAACCGAGCACGACGCCACCGAGGGGCTGCGGCACTCGCAGATGTGGCACCGGGTGTTCGACCGCATTCAATATAGCTCCGTGCCTGTCATCGCGGCGCTCAAGGGCGCGGTGATTGGCGGCGGGCTGGAACTGGCCTGTGCGGCGCATATCCGCGTCGCCGAACCATCAGCCTATTTCGCGCTGCCCGAGGGCCAGCGCGGCATCTTCGTTGGCGGCGGCGGCTCGGTGCGGCTGCCGCGGCTGATCGGGGTGGCGCGGATGACCGACATGATGCTGACGGGGCGGGTCTATTCCGCGACCGAGGGGGCGGCCTACGGTTTCACGCAATATCTCACCGAAGCCGGCGGCGCGCTGCCCAAGGCAATGGAACTGGCCGAACGCGTCGCGGCCAATGCGCCACTGACCAATTTCGCGGTGCTGCAGGCGCTGCCGATGATCGCGGAAGCCAATCCGCAGGCCGGCCTGCTGATGGAATCGCTGATGGCCACGGTGGCGCAGAGCGACAAGGAAGCAAAACGCCGGATCCGCGAGTTTCTCGACCGCAAGACCGCCAAGGTGAAACCGACCTGACATGAGCGCCAAGCCCAACATGTCCCCTTCGACTGAAAGCACGGACCGTGCCGGCAGCACCCATCCGTTGCGCGCGATCTCGTTCGGCAATCCCGACGTCGCGGTCGAACGCCGCGAGGACGGCACCATCTATCTGCGGCCGAAACTCAAGCTGGGTGACTATCCGGTGCGCCTCACCGACCGCCTGCATCATTGGGCCGCTGAGGCGCCCGAGCGCGTCTTCATGGCCGAGCGCGACGCGACCGGCGGCTGGCGCAAGATCACCTACGCGCAGTTGTTGACCTCGACGCGGCGCATTGCCTCGGCGCTGCTGGCGCGCGGGCTCTCGGCGGAAAAGCCGATCGTGATTCTATCCGGCAATTCGGTCGATCACGCGCTGCTGACGTTCGGCGCGCTCTATGCCGGCATTCCCTTCTGTCCGGTGTCGCCGGCCTATTCGCTGGTATCGCGCGACTACGGCAAGCTTAGTTTCCTGATGAAGCTGTTGACGCCCGGCCTCGTCTTCGCCGACGACGCCGGCAAATTCGCCGATGCGCTGGTCGCCAATGTTTCGCTGGGAACGGAGATCGCGGCAAGCCGCGGCGCGGTGCCCGGCCGCGACGTGACGCTGCTGTCGGATCTCTTGGCGACACCGGAGCATCCGGGCCTCGATGCGGCCCACGCGGCCATCGGCCCGGACACGATCGCCAAATTCCTGCTGACGTCAGGCTCGACCGGCAATCCCAAGGCGGTCATCAACACCCAGCGAATGATCTGCGCAAATCAGGTGATGCTGCGCGAAACGCTGGCGTTTCTGATGGACGAGCCGCCTGTGATCGTCGACTGGCTGCCGTGGAATCATACGTTCGGCGGCAACCACAATATCGGGTTGACGCTGTTCAACGGCGGCTCGATGTATCTCGACGAGGGCAAGCCGATGCCCGGCGGCATCGAGGAGACCGTGCGCAATCTCCGCGAGATCTCGCCGACGGTCTATTTCAACGTGCCCAAAGGCTATGAATCGCTGCTGCCGTATCTGCGCGAGGATTCCGCCCTGCGTGCGAAATTCTTCGGAAATCTGCACGCGATGTTCTTTTCGGGCGCGGCGCTGTCGCCGTTCGTCTGGAACAGCCTGGACGAACTCGCGGTGCAGGCGACCGGCTTTCGCGTCCCGATGCTGACCGGCCTCGGCGCCACCGAGACCTCGCCGTTCTTCATGTCGGTACGTCCCGACACCAGCCGCTCCGGCCATGTCGGTCTGCCCGTGCTCGGCAATGATGCGAAGTTGCTGCCTAACAACGGCAAGCTGGAAGTCCGCGCCAAGGGCCCGAACGTCACGCCGGGCTATTGGCGTCAGCCCGAACTCACCGCCGCCGCCTTCGACGAGGAAGGGTTCTATAAATTCGGCGATGCGCTGAAGCCCGTCGATCCCGATAATTTCGAGGCCGGATTCGATTTCGACGGCCGCATCGGCGAGGATTTCAAGCTCGGAAGCGGCACCTGGGTCAGCGTCGGTCCGTTGCGGGCGCGCTTCGTTGCCGCCTGCGCGCCGCTGGTGCGCGACGTCGTGATCGCCGGCATCAACCGCGACGAATTATCCGCGCTGGTGGTGCTCGATCTCGATGGCTGCCGTCTGATCAATCCAAAACTTCCGCTGAACGATCTCGCTGCGGCGGCGTCCGATCCGCTGATCCGTGCGGCGTTCCGCGAACGCTTCCAAAAGCTGCTGGCTGATGCCACGGGCTCATCGACAAGGATCAAGCGCGCGATCCTGTTCGATACGCCGCTGTCGATCGATCGTGGCGAAGTCACCGACAAGGGATCGATCAACCAGCGTGCCGTGATCGATCATCGCAGCGCGCTGATCGAGACACTTTATTCACCCGCGCCGCCGGCGCAGGTCATCACACTGAACTGAATTTCGAAAAAAGCACCAGGGAGAACATCATGCAGTTGAAGGACCAGGCCGCCATCGTCACCGGTGGCGCATCCGGATTGGGCGCCGCCACCGCGCGCCGGCTCGCAGCACAAGGCGCCAAGGTCGCGGTCTGCGATCTCAACGCCAAGCTCGCCGAAACCGTCGCCGCCGAGATCGGTGGCGTCGCTGTCGTCTGCGACGTTTCGGACGCCACCTCGGCGGAAGCTGCAATTGCCGCGGCCGCCAAGGCGCACGGCCCGGCCCGGGTGCTGGTCAATTGCGCCGGCATCGGTGTCGCCAAGCGCGTGATCGGCAAGGAAGGCCCGATGGCCCTCGGCGATTTCGAACGCGTGATCAAGGTCAATCTGATCGGCTCGTTCAACATGCTGCGGCTTGCGACGGCTGATATGTCGAAGCTCGAGCCGCTGGCGTCAGGCGAGCGCGGCGTCGTGATCTCGACCGCGTCGGTCGCGGCCTATGACGGCCAGATCGGGCAGTCGGCCTATTCGGCTTCCAAGGGCGGCATTGTTGCGATGACCTTGCCGATCGCGCGCGAGCTGGCGCAGTTTGGCATTCGCGTCCTGACCATTGCGCCGGGCCTGTTCCTGACGCCGTTGTTGGCCAATCTGCCACAGGAGGCGCAGGATTCACTCGCCGCGGCGATACCGTTCCCGCGCCGGCTCGGGCAGGCCGATGAATTCGCGTCATTGGCGCTGCACATGATCGACAATCCGTATCTGAACGGCGAAGTGGTGCGGCTCGATGCCGCGCTTCGCATGGCGCCGCGCTAGAGCACGATGCGGGTAGGGTGAATCCATGTTCGTTCATCGGCGCGACGTGCAGATCCAGTGGGGCGATTGCGACCCCGCCAACATCGTCTACTACCCGCGCTACTTCGCGATGTTCGACGATTCGACCTCGATCATGTTCGAGGCCGCGGGTTTTTCGAAACAGGACATCATCCACAAATACGGTCTGGTCGGCATTCCCATGGTCGACACGCGGGCGAAATTCCATATCCCCTCGACCCATGGCGACTGGATCAGGATCGAAAGCCGGATCGAGAGCTTCAAGCGCTCCAGCTTCGAGGTGGTGCACAACGTGTTCAAGGGCGATGCGCTGGCGATCGAGGCGTTCGAGACCCGCGTGCTGGTCGGCAAGCATCCGGACGACCCAGCGCGGCTGAAATCGGCGCCGATGCCGCCGGAGATCATCGAGCGATTCATGCGGGGCTGACTTCACTTTCCGCATGACCTAAAGAAGGGGCTGAATTGGCGTCCTGGTTTTGCTTTAAACGATAAAGAATACTCAAGGGAGGAATGAATGAAGAAGGCTCTTATGTCCGCCGCGGCGATCGTGGCGGCACTCGCGTTGCCGGGTTCGCCCGCACTGGCGCAAGCCAATGAAATCGTCATCGGCATCACCGTCACGACCACCGGCCCCGCCGCCGCCCTTGGCATTCCCGAGCGCAATTCGCTGGAGTTCGTGCCGAAGGAAATCGGCGGAGTGCCGCTGAAGCTGATCGTGCTCGACGACGGCGGCGATCCGACCGCCGCCACCACCAACGCGCGGCGCTTCGTCACCGAATCCAAGGCCGACATCATCATGGGATCGTCGACCACGCCGCCGACGGTCGCCGTCTCCACCGTCGCCAACGAAGCCGGCATTCCGCATTTCGGACTGGCGCCGTTTCCGATCAACGAGGCGCGCATGAAGTGGTCGGTCGGCATGCCGCAGCCGATTCCGATCATGGGCAGGGTGCTGTACGAGCACATGAAGGCGCACGGCATCAAGACCGTCGGCTACATCGGTTACTCCGATTCCTACGGCGACCTCTGGTTCAACGACTTCAAGGCCCAGGCCGTACCGATGGGCATGAGCGTCGCCACCGAAGAGCGCTTCGCGCGCCCGGATACGTCGGTCGCGGGCCAGGTGCTAAAACTGCTCGCCGCCAATCCCGACGCCGTCCTGGTCGGCGCCTCCGGCACGGCCGCGGCACTGCCGCAAACCGCGCTGCGCGAGCGTGGCTACAAGGGCCTGATCTATCAGACCCACGGTGCCGCCAGCATGGACTTCATCCGTATTGCGGGTGCCGCTGCGGAAGGCGTGATCATGGCCTCGGGCCCGGTGATGTCGCCGGAAACCCAGCCGGACAGCGCGCTGACCAAGAAGCCGGGGCTGGCGCTCAACACCGCCTATGAAGCCAAATACGGCGCCAACAGCCGCAGCCAGTTCGCCGGCCATTCCTACGACGCCTTCGAAGTGCTCAAGCGCGTCATTCCGCCGGCGCTGAAGGCCGGCAAGCCCGGCACGCCGGAATTCCGCGAAGGCATCCGTCAGGCGTTGATGTCCGAAAAAGAAATCGCCACCAGCCAGGGCGTCTACAACTTCACCGAAAAAGACCGCTACGGCCTCGACGACCGCTCCCGCATCATCCTGACCGTGAACAACGGGAAGTACGTTCCGGCGAAGTAGGCTCGCGACTTGCCACACATCATGTTGTCGTCACCCGCCCGAGTGCGCAATTGCGCACGGGGGGCGGGTGACCCAGTACTCCGGGGCACCTGTGATAAGCCTCTATGTCACGGCGTACTGGATGCCCCGCCGGAGCCTGTCATCGGGCTCGCCGGAGGCGAGACCCGGTGGCGGGGCATGACAGACAGTGTGAAGTATTGATCTAAATCGCGCTCTCGCCTTCGTGCGTAAAGCCGAGATAGCTCGCCGCTACGCGTGCGTTGGTGGCGATCTCGCTCGCCGGTCCATCCAGCACGAACTCGCCGAGCTCCATCACATAGGCGCGGTCGGCGATCTTGAGCGCGGCCTGCGCGTTCTGTTCGACCAGCAGCACCGAGACGCCGGCCGCTCGCAACTCGCCGATGGTGCGGAAGATGTCGGCGACGATGATCGGTGCGAGCCCAAGGCTCGGCTCGTCCAGCATCAACAGTTTGGGCGCCCCCATTAGCGCGCGGCCCATCGCCAGCATCTGCTGCTCGCCGCCGGACAGCGTGCCGGCGAGCTGCTTGCGCCGCTCTTTCAGTCGCGGAAACAGCGTGTAGACCCGCTCGAACGATCTGGCGGCAGTCGCCTTGGCAATCCGGAATGCGCCGAGCTGCAGATTGTCCTCGACGTTCATGGTGCCGAACAATTCGCGATGCTCGGGCACCAGGCTCAGTCCAACCGCGACGCGATCCTCGATGTCGAGCGCGGCCATGTCCGCGCCGGCAAAGGCGGCAAAGCCTTTGAGCGGCAGGATGCCCATGATGGCGTTCAACAGCGTGGTCTTGCCGGCGCCGTTGGCGCCGATGATGGTGACGATCTCGTTGCCGGCGACTTCCAGCGACACCGAACGCACCGCCTCGACCTTGCCATAGGCGACATGCGCGTCGCTTACCTTCAACAGCGCGCTCATGCGGTGGCTCCGAGATAGGCCTTGATCACATCGGGATTGGTCTTGATCGCGGCCGGGGTGCCCTCGGCGATCTTGGTGCCGAAGTCGAGCACCACGATCCGGTCGGCAAGATCCATCACAAAACCCATATCGTGCTCCACCAGCAGCACCGACATGCCGCCGTCGCGCAGCTGGCGGAGCAAGGCCGCGAGCCGCTGCTTCTCCATATGACGCAATCCGGCGGCGGGCTCATCGAGCAGCAACAACAGCGGATCGACGCACAGCGCGCGGGCGATTTCGACGATGCGCTGCTGGCCGAGCGAAAGGCTGCCCGCCAACTGGTCGATCTGGTCGCCGAGGCCGACGCGCGCGATCTGGCGCGCGGCTTCCGCCAGCAATCTGGCTTCGTCCGCCCGGTCGAGCCGGAACATGCTTGATATCGCGCCGGAGGACCCTCGCAGATGGGCGCCGATCGCGACGTTCTCCAGCACGGTCATATCGGGCACCAGCTTGACGTGCTGGAACGTGCGCGCGACGCCGAGCTTGACGACCTCCTGCGGCGGCGCGTTGTCGACCTTGTTGCCGAGCACGGAGATCGCGCCGCCGGTCGAGGCCAAAACACCCGTGATCAGGTTGAAGGTCGTGCTCTTGCCGGCGCCGTTGGGGCCGATCAGGGCGACGATCTCACGGGCCCGGACGTCGAAAGAGACGTCGTTGACGGCGATGACGCCGCCGAATTGCTTGCGCGCCTTGTCGACGCGCAGCAGCACGGAAGGCGTGGACGGCGCCCGCACGCGCGCGGGCAGTTCGAGCGACAGGTCGGGGATCTTGCGGGCCGGTTTGAACGGCAGCCTCGACATCAGCCAGGGCCAGACGCCGGTCGGTGCCAGTTGCAGCAGCACCACCAGGAGAATGCCGAACACGATGGTCTCGAGCTGGCTCTGGCCGCCGAAAATATACGGCAGATAGCTCTGCAGCACCTCTTTCAGGATCACCACGATGCCGGCGCCGAGCACGGCGCCCCAGACGTAGCCGGCGCCGCCGACCACGGCGATGAACAGATATTCGATGCCGGCATGCGCGCCGAACGGCGTCGGATTGGCGGCGCGCTGGAAATGCGCATAGAGCCATCCCGAAAGTCCGGCGAGCACCGCCGCATAGATGAACACCAGGAGTTTGGCGCGCGGTGTCTGCACGCCGAATGCTTCGCCCGCGATGTGTCCGCGCCGCAGCGCGCGGATCGCGCGGCCGGTGCGAGAATCAAGCAGGTTCATGCTGAGCAATGCCGAGATCAGCACCGCGATCCAGATCGCGAAATAGATCGTGCCGGGGTCGAGCATCCGCAAATTGCCGATCGTCAGCGGCGGAATGCCGGAGATGCCGTCATTGCGCCCGAGGAATTCGAGCTTGCTGAACAGGTAAAACAGCCCAATGCCCCAGGCGATGGTGCCGAGCGGCAGGTAATGACCGGACAGTCGCACCGTGACGATGCCGAGCAGGACCGCGGCGATGCCGCTCACGAGGAGGGACAACGGCAATGTCAGCCATGGCGACACGCCATAGGCGGTGGTCAATACCGCCGTGGTGTAAGCGCCGAAGCCGCAAAATGCGGCCTGGCCGAACGAGGTGAGGCCGCCGACGCCGGTCAGCAGCACCAGCCCCATCGCCACCAGCGCGGCGAGGCCGATATTGTCCAGCAGCACGATCCAGAACGGCGGGACGCCCGGAAGGAACGGGATCGCCGCCATGACGGCTGCGAAGATGATGAGAGGAAGCCGCTGCGACATGACGGTCAGTCCTTCTCTTCGTCAACCGCGGGCGCCGCGAGCGACCGCAGCAGCAGCACGGGGATGATCAGCGTGAAGACGATGACCTCCTTGAAATTACTGGCATGGAACGAGGAGAACGCTTCCACGCTGCCGACCACCAGGGCCGCGACGGCGGTGAGCGGGTAGCTCACCAGCCCGCCGATGATGGCGGCGATGAAGCCTTTCAGGCCGATCAGGAAGCCGGTGTCGTAATAGAGCGTGGTGATAGGCACGATCAGGATTCCCGAAATCGCGCCGATCAAGGAGGCGAGCAGAAAGGCGATCTGTCCCGATAGCGTGGTCCGGATACCGACGAGGCGGGCGCCGAGGCGGTTGACGGCGGTGGCGCGCAACGCCTTGCCCATCAGCGTGAATCCGAAGAACAGCCACAGCCCGATGATGAAGGCGATGGTCAGGCCGTAGACCGCGATGCTCTGGCCGGTGAAACGCAGCGGCCCGATGGTGACGGCGGCACTCGACAAGGCCGGTCCCCGCAGGCCTTCGGCGCCGAAAAACACCAGCCCAAGACCCTGCAGCGCGAGATGGCAGCCGACGGAAGCGATCAGCAGCACCAGCACCGAGGTGTGCGCCAGCGGCTGAAAGGCGATGCGATACAGAAACAGCCCGATTGCCGCGACGATCAGCAGCGACAGCGCGATATTGACCGCGATCGGGGTTTTGGGGCCGGCCAGCCCATAGGCCAGGGCCAGGATCGCCGCCGGCAGGACGATGTTGATCGCGGCCGAGCGCGCCACTACTTTGAGGCGGAGCGAGCGCCGTGCCGCATACAGATCGAGGCCGAACGCCACCACGCCCATCGCGAGCGCCAGCAGTGCCGTGCCCGGCACATGGCCCGTTGCCAGCATGGCGTAGCTCAGCGCCCCATAGGTGACGAATTCGCCCTGTGGGATCAGGATCACGCGGGTGACGGCAAACACCAGCACCAGTGCAAGCCCGAGCAGCGCATAGATCGCGCCATTGGTGATGCCGTCCTGCAGCAGGAACAGCATGATCGTCGTGTTCAAGACTTGGCGCTCCCCCTAGGCATCGGACCGTTCTCGACCTTGCGAGGTCAGCCGGCCGTCAGATATCGGCAGTTGAAAGCCGCCGACATTTGGTATAGTCTATAACAATTATCAAGTATAATCTCAAGGGCCGCGTCACCTGCGGGACCTTTTACCGGGCGAACCCACAGCGATGACAGTTTCCAAGGCCGCCACCGACACCGTCAAGCCTTCCCGCGCCAACGGCAAGGAGCCTGTCGATGGTGTGGCTGACAACGCCGTCCTGCAGCTGGGTGAATTGTCCGACCTGCTCGGCTATTTGCTGAAACGCGCGCAGCTGAAGGTGTTCGAGGACTTCATGCGCTGCGTCGCGCCGCTGCAACTGACGCCGGCGCAATTTTCGGTGCTGCTGCTGCTCGACAACAATCCCGGCCGCAATCAGACCGAGATCGCCAATACGCTCGGCATCCTCCGGCCGAATTTCGTGGCGATGCTCGACGCGCTGGAGAGCCGCGATCTCTGCACGCGGATGCGTTCGACCAACGACCGCCGCTCCCACGTCCTGATGCTGACCGACAAGGGCCGGGCGGTGCTGACGCGGGCCAAGAAGCTCGTCGCCAGCAAGCACGAGGCCCGCCTCAACGAATTGCTGGGGCCGGCCAATCGCGTTGCGCTGCTGGATATGCTGTCGAAGATCGCCGCCGAGTTTTAGCCACGCTGGACTGCGATCACGCCGCGACGATGCGGCCGGCAGGCTTCGCTTCATTGCCGTTCAGGAACAGCCGTTCGATCTCGCGGGCGGGAAGCGGCTTGCTGAACAGGAAGCCTTGCATCTCCGTGCATCCTTCGGATGCGATGCTATCGAGCTGTTCCTTGGTTTCGACGCCTTCGGCGGTGGCCGTCATACCCATGCCGTTGGCGAGGGCGGCGACCGCGCGCACGATGTTGAGCGAACCGGAGTTCTCCGTGATGTCTTTTACGAACGAACGGTCGATCTTGATCTTGTCGAACGGAAAGCTCTGCAGGTAGGTCAGCGACGAATAACCGGTGCCGAAATCGTCCATCGCGATCCGGATGCCGAGATTCCGCAACTGATGCAGGACGGCGAGCGTCGCTTCCTTGTTATGCAGCAGCACGGTCTCGGTGATTTCGATCTCCAGCCGGGAGGGGTCCAGACCGGATGCGGCAAGCGCGCCTGTTATCACCTGCATCAGGCCGGGATTGCGGAACTGGACCGCCGAAATGTTGACGGCGATGTTGAGATTGTCGGGCCATTGCGCCGCGGTGGTGCAGGCCTGGCGGATCACCCACTCGCCCATCGGGACGATGAAGCCGATCTCTTCCGCCAGCGGAATGAAGGCGGCCGGCGAGATCAGACCCTTGGTCGGATGATTCCAGCGGATCAGCGCTTCAAATCCGCTGATCTCGTTGCTGGCGAGATGGACGACCGGCTGGTAGTGCAGTTCGAACTCGCCGGCGGGTAGCGCCTTGCGCAGATCCTGTTCCATGACGCGGCGGGTCTGCATCTGCAAATCCATCACCGGCTCGAAGAAATGGAAGGTGCCGCGTCCGTCGCCCTTGGCGCGGTAGAGCGCGAGGTCGGCATTTCGCAACAATTTGTCGGGGCTGGTGCCGTCGCCGGGGCCAACCGAGATGCCGATGCTGGCCCCGATCACGGCCTGGTGGCCGTCGATGTCGTAGGGCTCACTCAACAGCTTGATGACGCGTTGCGCCAGCGACGTGGCGTCGGCCGGGTCGGCGATCGGGGTCTGCACGATGACGAATTCATCGCCGCCCATTCGCCCGATCGTGTCGGTCTCGCGAATCAGCCCGCACAACCGCTCGGCGACGATCTTCAGCAGCTTGTCGCCGGCGTGATGGCCAAACGTGTCGTTGACGGCCTTGAACTGGTCCAGATCGAGGTGATGCACCGCGACCGTTTCCGCGCGGCCCAGCGCATGCTCGAGCCGCGCGTTCAACAGCACCCGATTGGCGAGTTCGGTTAGCGCATCATGATGCGCCATGTATTCGATCTTGACCTCGGATTGCCTCTGCTCGGTGATGTCTTCGTGCGTGGCGACCCAGCCGCCGCCGGACATCGGCCGGTGGCGGATCTTGAACGTCTTGCCGTTCCTCAGTTCGACGATGCTGTCCTTGGCTTCGTTGGAAACCGCCACATTGGTGCGCCAATGCAGATATTCATCCCGGGTCATCGCGGGGAAGCTGCCGGCTTCAAAACGAAGATCGACGACTTCCGTCAGCGGCGTGCCGGGGCCGACGCGGCCGAACGGGATGTCGTACATCTCGATGAAGCGGTCGTTGCAGACGATCAGGCGGTGGTCGGAATCGAAGAAGCACAGTCCCTGCGACATGTTGTTGATCGCGGTGTCGAACTGGAAGTTGCGTATCCGCAGCGCCTCTTCCTGTTCCTTGCCCAGTTCGTACTGGGTCTTCAGGCGGGCATGGAGTTCTTCACGCCCGGTAATGTCTTCATGCGTGGCTATTCCGCCGCCGCCTGGCATCGGGCGGACGGTGTAGGCGATGATCCGCCCGTCGGTGAATTTCTGGACCGTGGTGTCGAGCGCAATGTCCTCCCCGACGCGCGCGCGGACGTAATCATCGGGCGCCACCGCCACTTTCAGGCCGAGGCTCAGCCGATGCCGGATCAGGGCGCTGGTCGGCGTACCCGGCTTCACCTGTTCGGGCGAAAGCCCGTACATCTCCGTGTAGCGTCGATTGCAAAAGACGACTTCGCGCTTGTTGCTGAAAATGACGATTCCCAGCGACAGATGATTGATCGCCACTTCGAGCTGCGCACGGAAGTGAGCTGGCTCGGCGCAGATGGCGTCAGCAGTTGAATCCACCATTTCCGTGTTCCCCTGCCGCAATTTGCGGCACCCCGGCAATAAGGCGGGTCCTATTAAGGACCAAGGGTTGAAATGCATTCTTGAGAGGCGGCAATTTCCGCCCGATTCCTGCTGACGTCCTCAACAAAGCGTTAATGCTTTTGCTTGGGCCGTTGTGGGATCGGCGGGACCGCGCAGCCCAAATCTCAATCGACCAGGATCACCCTGACGTCGTTGACATTGGTGAGCGTCGGGCCGGTCTGCAGCAGGTCGCCGGTCGCGGTGAAGAATGCGGTGGCGTCGTTGTTGGCGAGATAGGCGCCGGGATCGAGGCCCAGCGATTTCATCTTGGCAAACGTGGTCTGGTCGATCACCGCGCCTGCGGGATCGGTGGCGCTGCCGCCGCCGCCATCGGCGCCGTCGGTATCGCCGGCCAGGGCGCAAACGTCAGGTATTTCCTTGAGCAAATCCGCCAGCGCCAGCGCGTATTCCTGGTTGGGTCCGCCGCGGCCATTGCCGCGCACGGTCACGGTGAGCTCGCCGCCGGACAGGATCGCGGTGCGCTTGCCCTCGCTGCGCGCTTTCAGCGCCAACTGCACGTGCGCAGCCGCGACATCGCGGGCCTCGCCTTCGAGGTCGGCGCCGAGATCGATGACGACGTAGCCCGCATCCCTTGCGATCCTGATCGCGGCATCGAGCGAGGCCTTCGGTCGCGCGATCAGCTCAAAACGCGCGCGGGCAAACGCGGCATCGCCGGGCTTGCAGCTCTCATTGCCGGGGTCATCCAGCGCGCGCCGAACGGCATCGTCGACCGCGAGATTGTATTTCGCGACCAGCGCGCGGGCGTCCGCCAGCGTGGTCGGATCCGGCACTGTCGGCCCCGAGGCGATCGCCGACGGATCATCGTGCGGCACGTCGGAGATCGCCAGCGTGACGATTTCGGCGGCGCGGCTTCCCGCGCGCGCCAGCCGGCCGCCCTTGATGCGCGACAAATGCTTCCGAACGATATTCATCTCGCCGATCGGCGCACCGGAACGCAACAGCGCGCGATTAACCTGTTGCTTCTGCGTGAATGAAACGCCCTCAACCGGCGCGATCCAGTTCGCCGAACCGCCGCCGGACAGCAGCACCAGCAACAGATCGTCCGCGGTCGCTTCCGCCGCCAGACGCAGCGTGTCGTCGGCGGCCTTCAACCCGGCTTCGTCGGGCACGGGATGGCCGGCCTCGACCACCCGGATTCGCCGGGTCGGCACACCGTGGCCGTGGCGGGTGGTGGCAATACCGGTCAGGCGCTGCGGGTCGAGTGCAAGCGCATCGAGATAATGCCGCTCGGCTGCCGCCGCCATCGCGGCCGCACCTTTGCCGGCGGCGAGGCAGATCACCCGGCCCTTGGGGGCAGGGCGCAAATGCGCCGACAGCACCACATCGGGATGCGCGGCCGCGACGGCCGCATCGAAGATCGTACGCAGGAGGGGACGTCGGTCGGTCATCGTTTCAGAGCCAGCGATTGCGGACGGGAGGAATGGTTATCCATCCGTTTGGCGCAAAAGAAAACCCCCGCAGCGTGCTGCGGGGGTGTTGTGTTAGCCCGGAGGGCTGTTCAGGTTGCCGCGAAGCCCTAGTTGGTGGCGTCGGCGTCGATGATTTCGCCGAAGCGATCCCACGCTTCACCCTTGAACCGCTGGAGCTGGACCGAGGAGATCGGGGCAAAGTCGGTGGCGCTGGTATTCACCTTGATGCCGGTGATCAGGCCGCCGAGTTCGAGGTTCTTGATGCTGGCGGCCTGCTTCATGACGTTCTCGCGCGTGAGATCATCGCCGCAGGCTTTCAACACATGAACGAGACCTTGTGCGACGGTGTAGCCATACATGACGTTGGCGTCGATCCGGTTACCTTCGGGAAAGTACTTGGTGAGGAACTCGTCGAAGGTCTTCATGCCGGCATCGTTCTTCCATTCGGGGTCGGACGTATCCTTCAGGTACGCGGACGAGATGATGCCCTGTCCATTCTCGAAGCCTGCCGGCTTCATCACGGCGCCGATCGATCCGGAGACGTTGTTGAGGAAATGAGCCGGCTTCCACTCGATTTCGCCCATCTTCTTGATCGCCTGCGCCGCGAATTTCGGCGTAGTGATATTGACGAACACGTCGGCGCCACTCGACTTCAGCTTGACGATATTCGAATCGATGGTCGGCTGAGTCGTTTCGTAGCTTTCCTCGGCAATGATCATCGTGGCCGCTTTGGCGCCGAGGCCGTCCTTCAGGCCCTTCAGGTAGTCCTTGCCGTAATCGTCGTTCTGGAAGAGCACGGCAATCTTGGCGTTCGGCATTTGCTTGAGAATGTACTTGGCATAGATCTGGGTTTCGCTCTGGTAATTGGGCTGCCAGCCCATGGTCCAGGGGAAGTTCTTCGGATCATTCCATTTGGTGGCGCCGGTGGCGACGAACAGTTGCGGCACCTTCTTCGAGTTCATGTATTTCTGAATAGCCGTGTTCGACGGCGTGCCGAGTGGATTGAAGATGAGCAACACCTCGTCGCTCTCGACCAGCTTGCGCGCCTGCTCGACCGTCTTCGGCGGGCTATAGCCGTCGTCATAGCTGATGAAATTGATCTTGCGGCCGTTGATGCCGCCCTCGGCGTTGACCTTCTTGAAGTAGGCCTCCGCGGTCTTGCCGATCACGCCGTACGCGGAAGCGGGTCCGCTGTAGGGCGAGATGCCGCCAATCTTGATTTCGGTGTCGGACGCTCCGGTGTCGTATTTCTTCTGTGCAAGGGCGCCGCTGCTGGTTGCGGCGAGCACTGCGAGTGCAGCCGAGGCAACAACAAGTTTCTTGGTCGTTGAAGGCATTCCAAATCTCTCCCATTTTCTTAATGTTGTGCGTGACTTATGGCACGCTCGGCAGTGGTCTTCAAGAAAAAGCCCCTGCGCAATTTGGCGAAGGGGCCCTTCCTGGGCAGTCGTTTAACCGGCCGGGAGCATCAGCCTCCGACGTCGGCCTCGATGATGTTGCCGAAGCGGTCCCAGGCCTCGCCTTTGAACCTGACGAGTTGAACCGCGGAGATCGGAGCAAAGTCAGTCGCGCTGGTATTGATCTTGATGCCAGGCAGCATGCCGCCGAGCTCCAAATCCTTGATGCTGGCTGCCTGCTTCATGATGTTTTCTCGCGTCAGGTCGTCACCAGCGGCCTTGAGCACGTGCACCAGGGTTTGCGTAACCGTATAGCCATACATCACGAAGGCGTCGATTCTGTTGCCTTCAGGAAAATACTTGGTGAGAAACTCGTCGAACGCCTTCATGCCGGCATCGTTTTTCCACTCCGGATCGGACGTATCCTTCAGGTATTGCGACGAGATGATCCCTTGTCCGTTTTCGAAGCCAGCCGGCTTCATCACGCTGCCGATAGAGGCCGAAACGCTGTTGAGGAAGTGAGCCGGCTTCCACTCGATTTCGGCCATCTTCTTGATCGCCTGCGCCGCGAATTTCGGCGTGGTGATATTGATGAAGACATCGGCACCGGTCGACTTCAATTTGACGATATTCGAATCGATGGTCGGCTGCGTGGTCTCGTAGCTTTCTTCGGCAACGATCATCGAGGCCGCTTTGGTGCCAAGCCCGTCCTTCAAACCCTTGAGGTAATCCTTGCCGTAATCGTCATTCTGATAGAGCACCGCGATCTTGGCGTTCGGTATTTCCTTGAGGATGAACTTCGCATACGCTTGGGTTTCGCTCTGGTAGTTGGGCTGCCAGCCGATGGTCCAAGGGAAGTTCTTCGGGTCGTTCCATTTGGTGGCGCCGGTCGCGACGAAGAGTTGCGGCACCTTCTTCGTGTTCATGTATTTCTGGATCGCCGTATTTGGCGGCGTGCCGAGCGGATTGAAGATGAGCAACACCTCGTCGCTCTCGACCAGCTTGCGCGCCTGCTCGACCGTCTTCGGCGGGCTATAGCCGTCGTCATAGCTGACGAAATTGATCTTGCGGCCGTTGATGCCGCCCTCGGAATTGATCTTCTTGAAGTAGGCTTCTGCGGTCTTGCCGATCACGCCGTAGGCGGAAGCAGGGCCACTATAGGGCGAGATGCCGCCAATCTTGATTTCGGTGTCGGATGCACCGGTGTCGTATTTCTTCTGCGCAAGCGCGCCGCTGCTGGTGGCGGCAAGCAGTGCGAGGGCAGCCGAAAAGGCCCCCAGTCGCAAGTTGATAGCTGGCATGTTGTTCTCCCTGGGAACACGATGAATGTGTCGTTTTTTTTGCTGGAGCACTTTCCGGCTCCTGTCCGCATTGAATACCTTTCGGCCGTGCCGGGCAACAAAAAGCCCCCCGCGACGGGGCGCGGGGGGTGCTATTTTAGTCGAAAGCCGGGGCGAACTGCCCGTGTCGCGGAATATTAATTATTGAGTTCGCCGCGTCTCAGCGATCAGTTTTTCTTCATCAGTTTGCCGAGCAGATGCTGGGCCATCATTGCGACCTGCCTTGCGCCGTGCGGCACCAGGAAGATGACAAGGAACAGCAGCACACCGAACACGGCGCCGGAGAGGCCCTTCGAAACGCCCTCCGCGATGTTGGGCACGAAGATGATGAACGCCGCGCCCACGGTCGATCCCGGCAGCCAGCCGACGCCGCCGACGACCATGCCGAGGAATAGCTGAATCGCAAGGTTGACGGTGAAGCTATCGGGCGCCACGAACTGCACGGCGATGGCGCCGAGGCCGCCGGCAACGCCGGTGATGCCGGCGCTGACACCGAATGCCAGCGTCTTGTACAGCGCTACGTTGATGCCCATTGCGGAGGCCGCGATCTCGTTGTCGCGGATCGCCATGAAAGCGCGCCCCGAACGCGACTTCAGCAGGTTCAGCGAGGCGATGTAGATCCCGATCGTGATCGCGAGGGTGAAGTAATACAGCCACATGTCCTGGCTCATCTTCAGGCCGAACGGCGCATCGGGCTTGGTCACGACCAGGCCCTGCACGCCGCCGGTCCAGTGTTCGAAGAAGCCGAGCTTGAGCAGTTGCGGCATGGCGACTGCCAGCGCGAAGGTCGCCAGTGCGAGGTAGACCCCGGAGAGCCGCAGCGCCGGCTGGCCGAACACGAAGCCGAAAGCAAAGCAGATCACGCCTGCGATCGGCAGCGTCAGCGCATAGTTCATGCCGCTGTATTCCATCAGGATCGCCGACGTATAGGCGCCGACCGCGTAAAACGCGCTCTGGCCCAGCGAGAACTGGCCGCTGCCGCCGGTCAGGATGTTCAGGGCGAGCACTGCGAGCCCAAGGTACAGAATCTGCGTCATCTGGAAGATGATGAAATTCTTGACGAACATCGGTGCAATGATCAGCGCGGCCAGCACCACCACCGAGGTGCCCAAACCGAGCGTCATGGCTCGCTTCGGAACGGCTTCGATGGCGGGTGCTTCTGTGACGACTTCCTCAGCAGCGCTCATGATCAAACTCGCTTCACGATGGGCCGGCCCAACAGCCCAGCCGGTTTGACAACCAAGACGGTGATGATCAGCGCAAGCGCGATCGGCAGTTTCAACTCGTTACCGACGCCCGGAATGTAGGTCCCGGCGAGATTTTCAAAGACGCCGACCAGGAAGCCGCCGATCACGGCGCCGAGCGGACTGGACAGGCCGCCGAGCACGGCCGCGGCAAACCCGTAGATCAGCACGCCGCCCATCATGTTCGGCTCCAGGAACACGACAGGTGCGATCAGGATGCCGGCGATCGCGCCGATCGCCGACGCCATGCCCCAGCCCAACGCAATCATCCACGACGTGTTGATGCCGACCAGGCGGGCCGATTCAGGCAGCGAGGCGGCGGCGCGCATCGCAAGGCCGATCCGGGTGTACTGGAAGAACAGGAACAGCAGGACCAGCAGCAGCACCGTGACGCCGATCATGCCCGCCTGGTGGGTTGAGATCAGCTGGCTGCCGAGGAAGGGCGAGGATCCGAACGGTGTCGGATACTGCTTGATGGTGAAGTCCCAGATCAGGCCGGCGAGCGAGTTGACGATCGCGAACAGGGCGATGAAGCCGGCGACGTTGGTCAGGATCGGCGCCTTGGCAAGCGGTTTGAACAGCAGGCGCTCGATGGCGATGCCGCCGATAAAGGAGATGATCAGCGTGGCCAGGAAGGCCCACCAGTAAGGTAAGCCCCACTGCATCAGTTGCCAGGAAATGAAGGTAGAAAACATCGCCATTTCGCCCTGGGCGAAATTCAGATGGTCGATCGCCTGGTAGATCATCACGACCGCGAGCGCCATACAGGCATAGATCGCGCCTGTGGCGATGCCGGCCAGGACTTGGTTGGTAAACAGCTCCATGGCCGGCTCCTCAATAACCGAGATAAGATTTACGGACGTCTTCGTTGTTCGCGATCTCTTTGGCGTTGCCTGACATCACGATCCGTCCGGTTTCGATCACATAGGCCTGGTCGGCGAGCTCCAGCGCCAGTTGCGCGTTTTGCTCCACCACCAGAATGGTGACCTTGTCCTCACGGTTGATCTTGCCGAGGATCTTGAACAGGTCGCGCACGATCAGCGGGGCGAGTCCGAACGACGGCTCGTCCAGCAGCATCAGCCGCGGCCGCAACATCAAGGCCCGCGCGACCGCCAGCATCTGCTGTTCGCCGCCCGAGAGCGTCCCGGCCTGCTGGGTGTGGCGTTCCTTCAGCACCGGGAAATGCGCGTACATGCGCTCGATGTCGGAAACGATGTTCTTGGAGTCGCCGCGCGTGATGGCGCCGAGCTGCAGGTTCTCTTCCACCGTCATGGTGGTGAAAGTGCCGCGGCCCTGCGGCACATGCGCAATGCCGAGACGGACGACGTTTTCGGTGGAGCGGCCGGCGAGCGGCTTGCCCTCGAATTCGATCGCGCCGGTGGAGCGCACCATGTTGCAGATCGCCCGCAGGGTAGTGGTCTTGCCGGCACCGTTGGCCCCGAGCAGGGTGGTCAGGCTGCCTTCGTTGAGCGCGAAGGAAAGGCCGTGAAGCGCCTGGACCTGGCCGTAATAGGCCCGCAAATCCTTGACGTTGAGCATCGCGGTCATTGGTCTTTGCTCCCCAGATAGGCTTTGATGACATCCGGGTCGGCCTGAACCTGGGCCGGTGTTCCCTCGGCGAGCTTGCGGCCGAAGTTGAGGGCGACGACGTGGTCGGCGATCGACATCACGAGGCCCATGTGATGTTCGACCAGGAGCACCGTCATGTGGCGTTCGTCGCGAATGCGGCGGATCAGATCGCCGAGCACGTAAACTTCCTCGTGGTTGAGGCCGCCGGCGGGCTCGTCGAGCAGCAGGATCTTCGGATCGGCGGCCAGCGCGCGCGCCAGCTCGACGCGCTTCTGGGTGCCAAAGGGAAGACCGGATACCACGGTATGGGCGACGTCTTCGAGGTTGAGATAGGCGAGGATCTCGAGGACCTTCTTGTTGACCTCGGCCTCGCCACGACGAACCCAGGCGAGCTTCAGCGAGTCGCTGATGATGTCGCTCGAGGTGCGGGCATGGGTGCCGACGCGGACGTTGTCCATCACCGAGAGGTTCGGAAACAGTGCGACGTTCTGGAACGTGCGGCCGATGCCGATCTCGGCGATCCGGTGCGGCGGCCGCGTCAGGATGCTTTGACCTTCCATCAGGATATCGCCGGAAGACGGCTGATAAAGCCTGGAGAGGCAATTGAAGAGCGTCGTCTTGCCGGCGCCGTTTGGTCCGATGAGGCCGAGGATGGCGCCCTTGTGCATGTTAAAGGACACGCCATTCAAGGCGATGATGCCGCCGAACACGACGCTGATGTCGCGAACCGCAAGCAGGGGAGCGTTTCCCTGCGCGAGTTGTGCCTGCGTCATCGCGTCTCGCCCACGTGACTCATGGGGCGGGATTGACCGTGCGAAAAACTTCGCTGGCCATGATGATGGCTACCTGATCCCCTCGACCAAACGTGCAACTTTCCCTCCTGCTTTCAACTTCTTGTTTTCTTCTTTTTTGGATTGCGGCGCTGCGCCGCCCAGCGCTGCCTCGATGTTCCTTACCATCGTCACAAGGCGAGGTCCAATGTCGTTGACCAAGCGGTCTTCCGTGAAACGGAAAGCCGGCGCGCCGCAATTGAAGGCGTACGGTCCGGTTCCATCGTTGAGCTTCAACGCGACACCTACCGCGTGCACATCGTCTTGCCATTCGCCTGCGGAGATCGTGAATCCCTGACGCGCAACCATTTCGCCGGCGCGCTCGATGCCGTCGCGCATCCGGGCCCAGCGGCTGCCGTAATGCTCGCGCAGTTCGCGCAACAGGGCGGCGCGCTCGTCGTCGGGCAGTGCCCAGATGAAGGCGCGCCCCATCGCGGTGGTCGCGATCGGTACCCGCGAGCCGACGTCGAGCTGCACGCCGAGCAACCCGTTACGGCTCTGGCCGAAATAGATCATGCTGTGACGGTCGCGCCCGCCGACCGCAACCGCGCCGCCGGTCTCGCGCATCAGCTCTTCACGGTAAGGTTCGGACAAATGCCGAACGCCGAGATTGGCCAGCGCGGCATACCCCAGGGCCATGGCTGATGGCGCCAGCTGATACTTCTCGAAGCGCGGAACGGGTGTAAGGTAGCCCAGCTTGGTCAAGGTGTAGGTCAACCGGGAAATGGTTGGCTTCGGCAAATTAGTACGGGCGGCGATCTCTTGATTGCCGAGAAGCCCGTCATTGGGATGGAATGCACGCAACACATCGAGCCCGCGAGAGAGCGCGACGACGAAGCTGCGATCAGTCGCCGCTTTCTTCCCTGGACGTTTCATTACCTGCTTCTGTGCCGAGCTCGTTGACAAGGGACGTGCTTCAAAATAACCCTCCCTGTCAAGATGTGGAATTGAATTTCGCAGTGCGAAATCGACAAAACAGCGTAGCCACTCAACGCAAGTTCGAGCGGCAGTCCAAGAACAAGGATCAAGGGAGAGTACCGTGAACGAAGTCGTAACCCTCGAACGTCATGACGCCATCGCCATCGTTACGGTCAACAGCCCGCCGGTGAATGCGCTCAGCGCCGCCGTGCGCGGCGGCATCTTCGAATGCGTGAAGGCGGCGATATCGGACGCGGAAGTCAAGGCGATCGTGCTGACCTGTGCCGGCCGCACCTTCATCGCCGGCGCCGACATCACCGAATTCGGCAAGCCGCCGAAGCCGCCTGGCCTGCATGAAGTGCTGGTCGCGATGGAGAATTCGCCGAAGCCGATCATTGCCGCCATTCACGGCACCGCGCTCGGCGGCGGTCTCGAAGTCGCGCTGGCATGCCACTATCGCGTCGCCACCAAGGAAGCCAAGCTCGGCCTGCCCGAAGTGAAACTCGGCCTGTTGCCGGGCGCCGGCGGCACCCAGCGCCTGCCGCGCGCGATCGGTCCGGAAATGGCGGTCAAGATGATCGTCAGCGGCGATCCGATCGGTGCTGCTGAAGCCCTGAAACTCGGCCTGATCGAGGAAATCATCGAAGGTCCGGCCTCGGGCGGCGAGGCCTTTGCCCGCAAGGTGCTGGCCGAGAAGCGTCCGCTGCGCAAGCTGCGTGACGACGATAGCAAGCTCGCTGCGGCGAAAGCCGATATCTCGATCTTCACCAACGCAGTCGCCGCGCTGACCAAGAAGGCCCGCGGCCTGGAAGCGCCGTTCGCCGCCGCCGACGCCGTGCGCGCCGCGATCGAACTGCCGTTCGACGAAGGGTTGAAGAAGGAGCGCGAAGGTTTCCTCAAGCTGGTGTCGAGCGACCAGTCGAAGGCGCAGCGCTACGCGTTCTTCAGCGAGCGCGAGGCGGCAAAAGTCGCCGGCGTTCCCGACGGCACAAAACCGCGCAATGTCGAGCGCGTCGCCATCATCGGCGCCGGCACCATGGGCGGCGGCATCGCGATGTCGTTCGCCAATGCCGGTATCCCCGTGACGCTGATCGAGACCAGCGACGAACAGCTCAAGCGCGGCATGGGCGTGATGCAGAAGAATTACGAGGCGACCGCCGCGCGCGGTGGCATCCCCGCCGACGCTCCGGCCAAGCGCATGGGTCTGATCACCGGTCTGGTCGGGCTCGAGAACGTAAGGGATGCTGACCTTGTGATCGAAGCCGTATTCGAAACCATGGCGGTCAAGAAGGAAGTGTTCACCGCGCTCGACAAATACGCCAAGAAGGGCGCCGTGCTCGCCTCCAACACCTCCTATCTCAACATCGACGAGATCGCGAAGGTGACCAGCCGTCCGCAGGACGTGCTCGGCATGCACTTCTTCTCGCCCGCCAACGTGATGAAGCTGTGCGAGATCGTACGGGCCGACAAGACCGCGCCCGATGCGTTGACGACCGCAGTCTCGATCGCGCGCAAGATTGCAAAGGTTCCGGCGGTGGTCGGCGTCTGCGACGGTTTTGTGGGCAACCGCATGCTGGCGCAGCGCGGCAAGCAGTCGGAAAAGCTGTTGTTCGAAGGCGCATTGCCGCAGCAGGTCGACGCCGTCGTGACCAAATTCGGCATGCCGATGGGTCCGTTCGCGATGGGCGATCTCGCCGGCCTCGATATCGGCTGGCGCTCGCGCAAGGACCGCGGCATCAAGTCGGAAATCGCCGACGCGCTGTGCGAGGCCGGCCGCTTCGGCCAGAAGACCGGCAAGGGCTACTACAAATATGAAGACGGCTCGCGTTCGCCGATGCCCGATCCGGAAGTCGAGAAGCTGATCACCGAAACCCTGCAGCGTCTCGGCCGCAAGACCCGCGTGGTCAGCGACGACGAAATCCTCGAGCGCATGATGTACCCGATGATCAACGAGGGTGCGCGCATCCTCGAAGAGAACATCGCGGCGCGTCCGAGCGATATCGATGTGATCTGGCTCTATGGCTATGGCTGGCCGATCTATCGCGGCGGTCCGATGTTCTACGCCGACCAGGTCGGCCTCAAGCACATCGCGGATCGTCTGTCGTATTACGCCAAGGAGACCAACGACCCCTCGCTGGAGCCGTCACCGCTGCTCAAGCGCCTCGCCGCGGAGGGCAAGACCTTCGCGTCGCTGGCACAATCGAAAGCGGCTTGATGGGGCACCCCGGAGAGCAGTTCTATCCGGAAAGCGTTCACTGGGACGATCCGCTGCCGCGCGGCACGCTGCCTGACCTGTTGTCGGCAGCGGCCGCGGAGTACGGATCGCGCCCGGCGCTCGAATTCCGCGATCGGCCGATCAGCTTCGCCCAGCTCGAATCCCTGGTGGAGACGGCTGCAGCAGCCTTCCTGCGGGCCGGCTACGGCAAGGGCAAATCGGTCGCACTGTTCCTCGGCAATTCGCCGGATCATCCCGTCAACTTTTTCGGCGCGCTGAAGGCCGGCGCCCGCATCGTGCATCTGTCGCCGCTCGACGGCGAGATCGCGCTGTCGCACAAGCTTTCGGATTCCGGCGCGCGCGTGCTCGTCACCAGCAATCTGTCGACGTTGTTGCCGACGGCGCTGAAATTCCTCGCTCACGGCCTGCTCGACCGGCTGGTCGTGTGCGAGGACGATGATTGGGGCAAGGTCGGCGCGCCGCAGACGGCGCTTCCGGATAATCCTGCTGTGATCACCTACAGGCAATTTATCGACGGCGCGGCAAAGCCTTCGCAATGGCCTGACATGAGCGCCGACGATGTCGCGCTGCTGCAATATACTGGTGGCACCACGGGCCTGCCGAAGGGCGCGATGCTCAGCCACGGCAATCTCACCTCGGCGGTGTCGGTCTACGACGTCTGGGGCAAGCCGTCGCGCGCCGAACGCAATGCGATCGAGCGCGTGATCTGCGTGCTGCCGTTGTTTCATATTTATGCGCTGACAGTGGTGCTGCTGTCCTCGATCCGGCTCGGCAATCTGATCTCGCTGCATCAGCGTTTCGACGTCGAGGCCGTGATGCGCGACATCGAAGTCAAGCGCGCCACGGCGTTCCCCGGCGTGCCGACGATGTGGATCGCGATTGCGGCGCTGCCCGATCTCGACAAGCGCGATTTGTCCTCGCTGGTCAGCGTCGGCTCCGGCGGCGCACCGCTGCCGGTCGAGGTCGCGCGGATCCTCGAGCAAAGGGTCGGCATGAAGCTGAAGAGCGGCTGGGGCATGACCGAGACCTGTTCGCCCGGCACCGCGCACCCCAAGGAAGGCCCGGACAAGCCGGGCTCCATTGGTTTGATGCTGCCGGGAATCGAGATGGATGTGGTGTCGCTCGACGATCCCAAACAGTTGATGCCGGTCGGCGAGGCCGGCGAAATCCGCATCCGCGGCCCGAACGTCACCAAGGGCTATTGGAATCGGCCGAAGGAAACCGCGGAAGCCTTCGTCGGTGACCGCTTCCTCACCGGCGACATCGGCTACATGGATCCGGACGGCTATTTCTATCTGGTCGACCGCAAGAAGGACATGATCATCTCGGGCGGCTTCAACGTCTATCCGCAGATGATCGAGCAGGCGATCTACACGCACCCTGCCGTGCAGGAAGTGATCGTGATCGGCATATCCGACGATTACCGCGGCGAGGCCGCCAAGGCTTTCATCAAGCTGCGCGCGGATGCAAAACCTTTCGCGCTGGAAGAGTTGCGTACCTTCCTCACCGGCAAGCTCGGCAAGCATGAGATTCCGACCGCGCTCGATTTCGTCGACGAACTGCCGCGCACGCCGGTCGGCAAGCTTTCGCGTCATGAACTGCGCCTGCGGCAGCCTTCGCCGCAGAAGCAACAGCAACTGGTATCAGGAGGTCGGTCGTAACGATTCCCGTCGTCCCGGCGAAGGCCGGGACCCATACGCCGCGGCTTCGCTTTGGGGCACAATGGGAGACGGCTTTCGCAATAACAGCGTTCGGTGGTTATGGGTCCCGGCCCCCGTGCGCACTCGCGCACTAGGCCGGGACGACGATGAGAGATAAATAAGTTCTAATTCGCTCACAGGAGGATCCGATGGATCTCGCTTTCAGCAAGGAAGAAATGGCGTTTCGTGAGGAAGTGCGGACCTTCTTCAAGGATAACGTGCCGCCGGATACGCGGCGCAAGCTGCAGGAAGGCCGCCACCTCTCCAAGGACGAGATGGTCACCTGGTGGCGTATCCTGAACAAGAAGGGCTGGGGCGTTTCGCACTGGCCGAAGGAATATGGCGGGACGGGGTGGACCTCCGTGCAGCATTACATCTTCAACGAAGAACTGCAGATGCACCCGGCTCCCGCGCCGCTCGCGTTCGGCGTCAGCATGGTCGGCCCGGTCATCTACACCTTCGGTAATGAAACCCAGAAGAAGCAGTATCTGCCGCGCATCGCCAATGTCGACGACTGGTGGTGCCAGGGCTTCTCGGAGCCGGGCTCCGGATCGGACCTCGCCTCGCTCAAGACCAAGGCCGAGCGCAAGGGCGACAAATACATCATCAACGGCCAGAAGACCTGGACCACGCTGGCGCAGCACGCCGACATGATCTTCTGCCTCTGCCGCACCGACAACAATGCGAAGAAGCAGATGGGTATCTCCTTCATCGTGTTCGACATGAAGTTGAAGGGCATCACGGTGCGCCCGATCGAGACCATCGACGGCGGCCATGAGGTCAACGAAGTGTTCTTCGATGACGTCGAGGTTCCCGTCGAGAATCTGATCGGCGAGGAGAACAAGGGCTGGGATTACGCCAAATTCCTGCTCGGCAACGAACGCACCGGCATCGCCCGGGTCGGCGTTTCCAAGGAGCGGCTGCGCCGCATCAAGGAACTCGCCTCCAAGGTCGAATCCAACGGCAAGCCCGTGCTCGAAGACCAGGGTTTCCGCGAAAAGCTCGCCGCTTGCGAGATCGAGCTGAAGGCGCTCGAACTAACGCAGCTCCGCGTCGTCGCCGACGAAGGCAAACACGGCATGGGCAAGCCCAACCCGGCGTCGTCAGTCCTCAAGATCAAGGGCTCGGAAATCCAGCAGACCACCACTGAACTCCTGATGGAAGTGATCGGCCCGTTCGCGGCACCCTATGACGAGCATGGCGATGACGGCTCGAACGAAGCGATGGACTGGACCGCCCAGATCGCGCCGAGCTACTTCAACAACCGCAAGGTCTCGATCTACGGCGGCTCCAACGAAATCCAGCGCAACATCATCACCAAGGCGGTGTTGGGGTTGTAGGCCGCGCTGCGCGACAAACAACAGGTGTCGTCCCCGCCTTGTGCGCAATTGCGCACTGGAGCGGGGGACCCAGTACGCCGCGGGGGTAGTGATTTATTCGAGACGCCTGCGATTACTGGATCCCCGCATTCGCGGGGATGACGAGGGGAAAATGGGGCGAGAGCGTCGCTCCGAATCGATAGCCGGAGAAAGTAAACAACATGGATTTTGATTTGTCCGAGGAGCAGCGCCTTCTCAAGGAAAGCGTCGACGGTCTCCTCAACGATTCCTACGACTTCGACGCGCGCAAGAAATACCGCGCGGAGAAGGGCGGCTGGAGCAAGGCGGTCTGGGGCAAGCTCGCCGAGCAGGGCCTGCTCGGGCTTCCGTTTTCGGAAGAAGACGGAGGCTTCGGCGCCGGTGCGGTGGAAACCGCGATCGTGATGGAGGCGATGGGCAAGGCGCTGGTGCTGGAGCCTTATCTGGCCACCGTCGTCATCGCCGGCGGCTTCCTGCGCCATGGCGCCTCGGCCGAACAGAAGGCCGCGCATATTCCCGGCATCATCGACGGCAGCAAGACGTTTGCCTTCGCGCAACTGGAAAAGAACTCGCGCTACGATCTCTCCGATGTCGCGACCACGGCCAAGAAGAAGGGCGCCGGCTGGGTTATCGACGGCGAAAAGTTCGTCGTCATCAACGGCGAGAACGCCGACACCCTGATCGTAACCGCGCGCACCAAGGGCGAGAGGCGCGACAAGACCGGCGTCGGCGTGTTCCTGGTGCCGGCCAGCGCCAAGGGCGTCAGCCGCAAGGGTTATCCGACCCAGGACGGCCTGCACGCCGCCGACATTACGCTGACCGGCGTCGAGGTCGACGCGAATGCTGCGATCGGCGATCCCGACAATGCGCTTGATCTGATCGAACGCGTGGTCGACGACGCCCGCACCGCGATGTGCGCGGAGGCCGTCGGCGCGATGGACGAATCGCTCAAATCCACGGTCGAGTATCTGAAAACGCGAAAACAGTTCGGCGTCGCGATCGGCACCTTCCAGACCCTGCAGCACCGCGCCGCCGACATGTTCGTCGCCGTCGAGCAGGCCCGCAGCATGTCGATGTTCGCGACCATGGCCGCGGATTTCGACAACGCCAGGGAACGCGCGACCGCAGTGGCGGCTGCCAAGGTGCAGATCGGCAAGTCGCTGAAGTTCGTCGGCCAGCAGTCGATCCAGCTCCACGGCGGCATCGGCATGACCCAGGAAGCCAAGATCGGCCACTACTTCAAGCGCCTGACCATGATCGAGAACACGTTTGGCGACACGGATTATCATCTGCGACGTGTCACCGACGCGGGCGGGTTGATTTAAGGTTCGTCGTCCGCATCTGCACAATCGCCGTCATGGCCGGGCTTGTCCCGGCCATCCACGTCTTGGCGACGAAAAAAAGGAGTCGTGGATGCCCGGCACAAGGCCACGGCTGTCCGGTTCATTGGAAGTATAGCCCAAGTTTCAACTGATTTGGATTTGTCGGGATTGGCTGTAAGGGTTTGAGCATCTGGTTGATCGGGCGTCGGTGCATGAGGTTGGTGCGGACGAGCCGGGCAAATTCGAGTGGACTGTGCACCGCTTTTTGAGCGAGCTGGGCCATGCGTAAGATGAGGAAGGCGATCAGGGCGACGGCGATCTGGATGCGCACGGCGTTTTCGGAGACGCCGATGAAGTGCTTGATTCGAAGTGTCTGCTTGACCCAGCGAAAGAACAACTCGATCTGCCAGCGTTGTTTGTAAAGATCTGCGATCTCTTCTGCTGGAGCGTCGAGGTCATTAGTGACGATGCGCAACAGCTTGCCGGTGTCGATGATCACGGTGATTTCGCGAACCGGAACTTGCAGCGGATTTTGGCGGCTGTTGGCGAGCCGGGCTGGTAGATGACCGATGCGGTCTCGGAGAATATTGCTGTTCTTGGGGACGCGGTTCTCCTTCAGCACACTCAACGGTGTGTTCTTCTTGAGCCGCGTCACGAAGCGGCAGCCGGCATCATCGAGCCCCGCCCACCAGCCATAATCGTAATAACCGAGGTCGTAGACATAGGTTGCGCCCGGCTCGATCGGCATCGCTTTAGCGGCCGTGATGTCGTTGACGTTGGCCGGTGTCACCGCAAAGTAAACCGGCCGATCGGCATTTGGATCATAGACGACATGCGCCTTGGCTCCGAACACGTCGGCCGAAAATGTCGCCCAGCTGCCGCTCAGGCTGGAGAGCCGAACACTGGTGGAATCGATGAGCCGGACCGCTTCTTTCGTCGCCCGCCGCAGCCCGCGATGCGCTTGCGGCAACATCTGTGCGAACAGTTCGCTGAACACTTGCCAAGGCCGCTTCGAATTGGCGTCCGACATCGTCGAACGCTTCACCGGCACCGCACCCACATGATAAAGCCGTGTCTCGTGGCTCTCCATCCCGGTCACGACCTCCCGCAAGCTCGTCGAGCCGCTGAATTGCCCGTACAGCAGAGCGATAAGCTGGCGCTTCGTCGTCAATTTGCGCACCAACTCGTCAGCCCCGTATTTTTCCACGATCTGATCAAACCTGCTCCAGGGAACGTGCTTCATTAGACTGTGAAATACGCTATTCTGATGCAGCATGGCTTGATCCTTCTCCGTGTCCCAAAACGTCGCCAAACGCTTGGAACACAGAAGAATCAACGCCATGCGCCTTGTCCACCAAAATCCAACCGGACAGCCGTGGCACAAGGCCGGGCATGACGGTAGAGAATGACAAGCAATCAAAACAAGAGGGAGTACGCACTGTGAAAGGAACCCCGTTCGATCTCACCGGCAAGGTCGCCGTCATCACCGGTTCCAGCCGCGGCATCGGCCGTTCCTCGGCGGAATTGCTCGCCAAGCTCGGCGCCAAGGTCGTGATCTCCAGCCGCAAGGCGGATGCCTGTCACGAAGTCGCCGAAGGCATCAAGAAGGCCGGCGGCGATGCCCATGTCATTCCCTGCAACATCTCCCGACGCGACGAAGTCGACGCGCTGATCTCGGGCACCACAAAGCATTACGGCAAGGTCGACATCCTCGTCTGCAACGCCGCGGTCAATCCGTATTACGGCCCGCTGCTCGACATCAAGGACGAGGCCTTCGACAAGATCATGGGCTCCAACGTCAAGAGCAACATCTGGCTCTGCGCGCAGGCGATCCCGCAAATGGCCGAACGCGGCAACGGTTCGGTGGTGATCGTGTCCTCGATCGGCGGCATGCGCGGTTCCACCGTGATCGGCGCCTACGGCATCTCCAAGGCCGCGGATTTCTCGCTGTGCCGCAGCCTCGCCGGCGAATGGGGTCCGAAGGGCGTGCGCGTCAATTGCGTGGCGCCGGGCCTGGTCAAGACCGATTTCGCCAAGGCGTTGTGGGAAGACCCCGAAAACCTCAAGCGCCGCACCGCCACCACGCCCTTGCGCCGGATCGGCGAGCCCGACGAAATCGCCGGCGCTGTCGCCTATCTCGCCTCCGATGCGTCGACGTTCATGACCGGTCAGACGATTGTGGTGGATGGTGGAGTGACGACAGCCTCGGCGTAGGAACACGCGTCGTCCCGGCGAAGGCCGGGACCCATACCGCGTTGTGCCCTCGTTTGAGACGAGGTGGCCGACGTTCTTCGCAAAACCAGTGACGGTGGTTATGGGTCCCGGCCTTCGCCGGGACGACGCTGGGATTGCGCGGGACGACGTTGAGATATTGACCTTCTTCCCTCAATCCCCTTTGCTTGCCCCAACCACCCATCTTCCAGGGAAGCAAATTCATGTCCTTTGTGCTGGCCATCGATCAGGGCACCACGTCCTCGCGCGCCATTGTGTTCCGCAGCGACATCTCGATCGCCGCCACCGCGCAGCAGGAATTCCCGCAGCATTTTCCGGCGTCGGGCTGGGTCGAGCACGAGCCGGAGGACATCTGGACCTCCACGATCATGGTCTGCCGCGACGCGCTGGCGAAAGCTGGCCTGAAGGCCAAGGACATCGCCGCGATAGGGATCACCAACCAGCGCGAAACCACCGTGGTGTGGGACCGCGCCACCGGCCAGGCCGTGCACCGCGCCATCGTCTGGCAGGACCGCCGCACCGCCGATGTCTGCGCCAAACTCAAGGCCGAAGGCCATGAGCCGGATATCTCGGCCAAAACCGGCCTGATCATCGATCCCTATTTCTCCGGCACCAAGGTCGCATGGATCCTCGATCACGTTCCCGGCGCGCGCGAACGCGCCGCGCGCGGCGAATTGCTGTTCGGCACCGTCGATTGCTATCTGCTGTGGCGGCTCACCGCTGGCCGCGTGCACGCGACCGACGCCACCAACGCCTCGCGCACGCTGCTGTTCAACATCCACACCGGCGCGTGGGACGACGACCTGCTGAAGCTGTTGCGCGTGCCGCGCTCGATGTTGCCCGAGGTGAAGGACTCTTCCGCCAAATTCGGCGAAAGCGACCCAAGCCTGTTCGGCGGGCCGATTGCGATCTCCGGCATCGCCGGCGACCAGCAGGCCGCGACCATCGGCCAGGCCTGCTTCACGCCCGGCATGATCAAATCGACCTACGGTACCGGCTGCTTCGCGCTGCTCAACACCGGCACCACGCCGGTGGCCTCGAAGAACAAGCTGCTCACCACCATCGCATATCAGCTCAACGGCAAGCGCACCTACGCGCTCGAAGGCTCGATCTTCGTCGCCGGCTCCGCCGTGCAATGGCTGCGCGATGGCCTTGGCATCATCAAGCAGGCGTCGGAGACCGGCCCGCTCGCCGACAAATCCGATTCCATGCAGAGCGTCTATCTGGTGCCGGCCTTCGTCGGCCTCGGCGCGCCCTACTGGAATCCGCGCGTGCGCGGCGCGCTGTTCGGCCTCACCCGCAACACCGGCCCCGCCGAACTCGCGCATGCCGCGCTGGAGAGTGTTTGTTACCAGACTTTTGACCTGTGGGCCGCGATGCGCGCCGACTGGCCCGACGCGAAAGCCGCCAACATCGTGCTCCGCGTCGACGGCGGCATGACGGCGTCGGACTGGACCATGCAGCGCCTCGCCGATCTGCTCGACGCCCCCGTCGATCGCCCGATGATCCAGGAAACCACGGCCCTCGGCGCCGCCTATCTCGCCGGACTGCAAGCGGGCGTCTATCCGGAGCCCGCAAAGTTCGCCGACAACTGGCGGCTGGAACACCGCTTCAAGCCGGCGATGAGTGCTGCGACAAGGGAGCGGAAGCTGGTGGGATGGGCGAGGGCGGTGAAGGGGTTGCTGGCGGGTGATGAGGGGGAATAACGCGCGATGACCCTCCCCGACGGCTACTCCGACGTCCCCGCCGGCAAGATCGCCGCCGTCGTCACGCATCTGGAGATGAGCGAACTTCCGGCGCTGCCGTCCGATCCGCACGGAGCCTGGACACTGCGCCGCGTCGAAACACCCGGCCTCGACTGGTTTCGCGAACTCTATCGCCGCGTCGGTGAGGAATGGCTGTGGTTTTCCAGGGTTAGGATGCCGGACGCTGAACTCGCCGCGATCATTCATTCACCGCTGGTGGAAGTCTACGCGCTGGAACATGAGGGGCGCGACGAAGGCCTGCTGGAGCTGGATTTTCGCGAGGCCGGCCAATGCGAGCTCTCATTCTTTGGCGTCACCGCAAAATTGATCGGCAGCGGCGCCGGCCGCTGGCTGATGAACCGTGCGCTGGAGCTGTCCTGGTCGCGCCCGATCGCGCGGTTCTGGGTGCATACCTGCACCTTGGATCATCCGGCCGCGGTAGCGTTCTATCAGCGTTCGGGCTTTCGCGCCTTCCGGCGGCAAATCGAGATCGAGGACGATCCGCGCCTCGACGGCACCGCGCCGCGCGATGTGGCGAGGCATGTGCCGGTGATTGAGTGAGCAAGGCCGCCGACCAACCCTCCGCTGTCATCACCCGCGCATGCGGGTGATCCAGTATTCCAGAGACGGCAATGCTGAAATCGAGAAGCCGCGGCGTACTGGATACTCCGCCTTCGCGGAGTATGACGACGTGCTTTTGGGCCTCAGCCCGGTAACTCGTACGGTGTCAGCCGCCATAAGCGCTCGGGCAGGGGTTGTATGGAGGGTGGCGAAAGCTCCCCATAGCTGGATCGCAACGGCAGGTTTGGCTTCCAGAAATGGATGACAAAGATAACGCGATATTGAGATGCTTCCGGTAGCTTCTGGGTACGGCTGAGGTCGATGAGTGTCTCGCCGTCCGGCGTGAGAAACTTTTCGTTCCATGCCACTTGCCAGAACTTCTCGGACTGCGCCGGATCTGGTTGAATAAACGCGCCGATATCAAAGCTCGCGTCGGGGGTCGAGACCATTACCTCGAGCACGGCCGCTTCATCCATGTGAAAACGGAGGTCTTCTTCCTCTTCCTGCCGATCCGCGTCGGTGTAGGGCTGTGGGTCTCGACCCAGGCGCCGAAGCTTTTCCTTGACGTCTTCGGAAAAGTTAGCCGGGTCTTGGGATGCGATCTTCTCCCGGATGAAACTGGAATACGCTTCCTTGTCGGCACTAAGTGAATATAGGCCGATGACCTTGAGAGACGGAGATTGGTCCACGTTCATTGCGTTCTGTCCCTGCGCACGGACGATCAATAGCGGCAGCATGAATAATATCGGCATGAGCCGGAGCTTCAATTTAAAACAACTCCTGCTTCGCCTTCGCCAGCGAAAACCCGCGGCGGTCGGCGTTGAAGCAGGTCACGCCCGTCTGCTCCGACTTGCAGGTGAATCCGCCGCGTTGCCAGACTTCGCCATAGGCGAGCACCGGCGTCTTCGGGTCCATGACCGTATCGCCGTAGCAGAGGCGTACCGCGCCGCCTTTGGCATTCATCTCGAACGCCTTGCCCCAATCGAGATCGCAATCGGCCGGCCGTCGTGCCGTCACGGTCGCTTCCATGATGTCGCAGCGAAGCGTGTTCTGCTTGTCGTAGTCGAAATAGGCGCAGGCGATGTTTTTCGATGGTGACTGGAAGCCGACGGAGCCGCTCTGGGCGTTGGCTGCGCCTGACACGATCAGCGAGAGCAATGCGAGGAAAACGAAGTGCATGCGCACGATGATCTTTCTGGCTTGATCGGGCGTCGATCCACCTTCAATATGACAGCTTTAACGAAGTTAGATAGCCGCCGACGCAGACAAATCGAGGTCGTCCGTGTACGGCAGGCTGCTGCCCGGCAATAGCGCGTAGGAAGGCACAGACACATCATGTTCCTGATCGGCCAATACGACTCCCCCTTCGTCCGCCGTGTCGCGATCGCGCTGCGGCTTTATGGTTTGCCGTTCGAGCACCGGCCGTGGTCGACCTTCGGCGATGCGGATAAAATCGCGCCGTTTAATCCGCTGCGCCGGGTGCCGACGCTGGTGCTTGACAGCGGCGAGGCGCTGATCGAGAGCGCGGCGATCCTGAATTCGCTCGATGAACTGGTCGGCCCGGAAATAGCGATGATGGCTGAACGTGGCGAGCTGCGCCGCCGGCAATTGCGGATCTGCGCGCTGGGCAGCGGCCTGGCCGACAAGGCGGTCAGTCTCATTTATGAGCGGGTGCTGCGCAAGGACCAGCTCGCGCTCTGGGTCGAGCGCTGCCAGGCGCAGATCGGCGGCGTGCTTGAGATGCTGGACAGGGAACGCGAGGCGGTCGCGACGCCGTTCTGGTTCGGCGAGCGCATCGGCCACGCCGACATCATAGTCGCCTGCGCGCTGCGTTTCACCGGCGAGGCGCATCCCGCATTGTTCGACGCGCGCTATCCGGCACTGCAAGCCCATGCCGCGCGCTGCGAAGCGCTGCCGCCGTTCCAGGAGATTTTGCAAAGGCTCGATCCGCCGAAGGGGTGAGGGTGAGTTTGGAGCACGGCGCATCAACAAACTCGCTGTCGTCCCGGCCTTGAGCCGGGACCCATACTCCGTGGCCTATCGGCGAAGACGTTGGCGTTAGATACCTTCTGTAACAACGAGCGCCGCGGCGTATGGGTCCCGGCGTTCGCCGGGACGACGAGTGGGGTGATGAGGGAGCGTGCTACTGCTCACCTACCCCTTCACCCGCATCGCTTCCGGCGTATCCGGCTGCATCGATGGATGCGCGCCCGCGAATTCCGGCAGTGCCATCGCGGTTTCGAAGACGCGCTTCACTGTCGGATACGGCGCAAGGTCGATCTGCTGATTGACCGCCGCGGTGACGTGGCCGACCATGCAGATGTCGGCCATGCCAGGCGCATCGCCGTGGCAGAAGCGACCAGTATCGCTGTGGCCGCCGAGATGGCCTTCGAGCGCCGCCAGCGTCTCCACCGTCCAGTGCCGCCGCCATGCGGCCTGCTGGGTGTCGCGCAAATTCAGCTCGTGATCGAGGTAGCGGCGTACGCGTGGGGTCAGCAGCGGGTGGCCTTCGCAGGCGACCATGGCGGCGAGCCCCCGCACCCGGGCGCGGCCGCGCGGATCGGTCGGCAGCAATGGCGGGGCCGGATGCGTCTCTTCGAGATATTCGAGGATCGCGAGCGACTGGAACAGCACCGTGCCGTCGTCCAAAACCAGCGACGGCAGCGTCATCTGCGGATTGAGGCAGCGATAAGCGGGTTCGCGATGCGCGTTGGCGTCGAGATCGACGAACACGACTTCCGCCGGAAGGTTCTTCAGATTGAGCGCGATGCGAACACGAAAGCTCGCCAGCGATCGCCAGAAGGAAAAGAATTTCATGGGCCCTCGCGTTTCTTCTTCCCCTCTCCCCTTGTGGGAGAGGGTGGCTTCGCGAAGCGAAGACGGGTGAGGGGTTCTCTCCGCGGAGACAGACCCCCTCATCCGGCGCTTCGCGCCACCTTCTCCCACCCTAACTCGGGTATACCCGAGTTAGGAATCAAAAGATGTCGAAGTCGGATAGATCCGACTTCGATGGGAGAAGGGAAGAAAGTGGCTACGCGGCCCCCACGGCCTTCTTCCGATAGGCCAGATGCACCGCGCAGGTGCAGCCGGGCGGATGCGAGGTGACATCGTTGGCGGGAACCGCTGATATCGGCGCGGGCGCCGGTGTCGCGGGTTGATCCTGCGTCGGGATGTAATTCAGCACCGGCGCCAGCCAGCGCTCGGTCTCGGTGACGCTCATGCCTTTGCGTGCGGCGTAATCCTCGACCTGGTCGCGCTCGATCTTGCCGACGCCGAAATAGAAACTTTCGGGATGGCTGAAATAAAGCCCCGACACCGACGAGCCCGGCCACATCGCATAACTTTCCGTCAGCGTCACGCCCGCAGTCTTCTCCGCGTCGAGCAGCCGGAATAGCGTCGCCTTCTCGGTGTGGTCGGGCTGCGCGGGGTAGCCGGGCGCCGGGCGGATGCCGGCATATTGCTCGAGGATCAACTGATCCGGCGCCAGTGCCTCGTCCGGCGCGTAACCCCAGAATTCGCGGCGCACGCGCGCATGCATGCGCTCGGCGAAGGCTTCGGCGAGCCGATCGGCCAGTGCCTTGCACAGGATCGAGGAATAATCGTCATTGGCATTCTTGAAGCGATCGGCGACGACGTCCTCGCCGATCCCGGCGGTGACCACGAAGGCGCCGATATAGTCCGGCACGCCCGAAGACGCCGGCGCGATGAAGTCCGACAGTGCCGAATTGAAACGGCCTTCGCGCTTCTCCAGCTGCTGGCGCAGCGTGTGGAAGGTCGCGATCTCGGTCTTGCGGCTATCATCCGCATATACCCTGATGTCGTCGCCGACAGCATTCGCCGGCCAGAAGCCGATGGTGGCGCGCGCGGTGAACCATTTCTCCTTGATGATCAGGTCCAGCATCTTGCGCGCGTCATCATAGAGCGAGCGGGCGACTTCGCCGATCTTGGGATCGTCGAGGATGGCAGGGTATCGCCCGGTCAGTTCCCAGGTCTGGAAGAACGGCGTCCAGTCGATGTATTCGGCCAATTCAGCCAGATCATAGGCGTCGAAACTCCGGATGCCGAAGAAAGCCGGCTTCTTCGGCGGCGTTTTGGCGAAGTCGATCGTCATCGCGTTGGCGCGGGCAGTGGTCAGCTTCAGCCGCTTCTTGTCGGCCTGGGCGCGGAAATGCGCCGCGGAGATTTTGGCGTATTCAGCCCTGACATCGGCGGCATAGGCCTCGCGGCGGTCGGGCGACAGCAACGACGACGCGACGCCGACGGCGCGGCTGGCGTCGTTGACATGCACCACCGGGCCGCCCTTGTAATTGGGGTCGATCTTGACGGCGGTATGAACCCGGCTGGTGGTGGCGCCGCCGATCAGCAGCGGCATGCTCATGCCCTGCCGCTGCATTTCACCGGCGAGGAAACTCATTTCATCCAGCGAGGGCGTGATCAGGCCGGACAGCCCGATGATGTCGGCGCCCTCGGCCTTGGCGGTTTCGATGATCTTCGATGCCGGCACCATGACGCCGAGGTCGATCACCTCGAAATTGTTACATTGCAGCACGATGCCGACGATGTTCTTGCCGATGTCGTGGACGTCGCCCTTCACGGTGGCGAGCACGATCTTGCCGGCGGCGTTGCGGCCGCCGCTGCTGGTGACGCCATTGGCGAGGTTGCGCGCCTTTTCCTCTTCCATGAACGGCATCAGATAGGCCACCGCCTGCTTCATGACGCGGGCGGATTTCACCACCTGCGGCAGGAACATTTTGCCGTCGCCGAAGAGATCGCCGACGATGTTCATGCCGTCCATCAGCGGGCCTTCGATCACGTTGAGCGGACGCTCCACGGTCAGCCGCACCGCTTCGGTGTCTTCTTCGATGTATTGGGTGATGCCGTGCACCAGCGCGTGGGACAGCCGCTTCTCGACCGGCCATTCGCGCCAGGCCAGATCCTGCTCCTTGGTCTGCTTCTCCTTGCCGCGGAATTTCTCCGCCAGCGCCAGCAGCCGCTCGGATGAACCGGGATCGCGGTTGAGGATGACGTCTTCGCACACCTGCCGCAGCTCGGGGTCGATGTCGTCATAGACGATCATCTGTCCGGCATTGACGATGCCCATGTCCATGCCGGCCTTGATGGCGTGATACAGGAACACCGAATGCATGGCCTCGCGCACCGGCTCGTTGCCGCGGAACGAGAACGAGAGGTTGGAAACGCCGCCGGAAATATGCGCATGCGGCAGGTTCTGGCGGATCCAGCGCGTCGCCTCGATGAAGTCGACGCCGTAATTATTGTGTTCCTCGAGCCCGGTCGCGATCGCGAAGATATTCGGGTCGAAGATGATGTCTTCGGGCGGGAAGCCGAGTTGGTCGACCAGGATGTCGTAGGCGCGCTTGCAGATTTCGGTCTTGCGCGCAAACGTATCCGCCTGCCCGACCTCGTCGAACGCCATCACCACCACGGCAGCGCCATGGCGCTGCGCGATGCGGGCTTCGTGGATGAATTTCTCCACGCCCTCCTTCATCGAGATCGAATTCACCACCGGCTTGCCCTGAACGCATTTCAGGCCGGCTTCGATCACGCTGAATTTCGAGGAATCCACCATGACGGGGACGCGGGCGATATCGGGCTCGGCGGCGACGAGGTTGAGGAACGTCACCATCGCGGCTTCGGAATCGAGCAAGCCCTCGTCCATATTGACGTCGATGATCTGGGCGCCGTTCTCGACCTGGTCGCGCGCGACCGCCAACGCGGCGGTGTAATCACCGGCGGTGATCAGCTTGCGGAATTTCGCCGAACCGGTGACGTTGGTGCGCTCGCCGACGTTCACAAACGGGATCGCGGGCGTCAGCTCGAACGGCTCCAGGCCGGACAGCCGCAAGCGCGGCTCGATCACGGGAACGGCGCGGGGCTTGTGCGGGGCGACGGCCGCCGCAATCGCCGCGATGTGGGCAGGTGTGGTGCCGCAGCAGCCGCCGACGATATTGACAAGGCCGGCGCTTGCGAACTCGCCGATCAGTCCGGCCATGAATTCCGGGCTCTCGTCATACTGGCCGAATTCGTTGGGCAGGCCGGCATTCGGATAGGCGCACACCAATGTATCGGCGACGCGGCCAATGTCAGCAATGTGCGCGCGCAGATCCTCGGCGCCGAGCGCGCAGTTGAAGCCGATGGTCGCCGGCTTGGCATGCTTGACCGAATTCCAGAACGCCTCGGGCAATTGCCCGGACAGCAGGCGCCCGGATTTATCGGTGATGGTGCCCGAGATCATCACGGGCACGTCGATATTTCGTTGTTCGCAGATTTCCGCGATGGCGTAGAGCGCCGCCTTGGCGTTCAGCGTATCGAAGATGGTTTCGACCAGCAGCAGGTCGGCGCCGCCGTCGAGCAGGCCGTTGATCTGTTCGCCGTAGGACTTGCGCAGATCGTCGAAGGTGACGGCGCGGTAGCCGGGATTGGACACATCAGGCGAGATCGAGGCGGTGCGGTTGGTCGGGCCCAACGCGCCGGCGACGAAGCGCGGTTTGCCGTCTTCGGCGGTGACGCGAGCGGCGGCGTTGCGGCAGAGCCGTGCGCCATCACGGTTGAGTTCATAGGCGAGATCCGACATGTCGTAATCGGCCTGCGCGATCGAGGTCGAGGAGAACGTGTTGGTCGCGACGATATCGGCGCCGGCGCGCAGATATTCGGCGTGGATGTCCTCGATCGCCTTCGGCTGCGTCAGGATCAGCAGATCGTTGTTGCCGCGGACGTCGCGATGGAAATCCTTGAAGCGCTCGCCGCGGAACGCCGCCTCGTCATATTCGAGGCCCTGGATCATGGTGCCCATGGCGCCGTCGAGCACCAGGATACGTTCGCGGGCAGCCGCGAGCAGGGCGGTTCTTTTCGGGGACACGGGCACACTCATGTGATCAGGCAGCTTTCTGTGCGCCATGGGGGCGGATGCCCAGCAAATGGCTGATCGCGAACACGAGGTCCGCGCGGTTCATGGTGTAGAAATGAAAGGTGTCGACGCCCTGTTTTGCGAGTTTATGCACCTGGCCCGCCGCGACAGTTGCGGCCACGAGCTTGCGCGTCTCGGCGTCGTCGTCGAGCCCTTCGAACTTGTCGGCCAGCCAGGACGGCACGGTGGTGCCGGCGCGGGTCACGAAGTTGCGCGCCTGCTTGAAATTATGCATCGGCATGATGCCGGGCACTACGGGGATGTTGATGCCGCGGGCGCGGACGCGATCGAGGTAACGCAGATAGAGGTCGTTATCGAAGAACACCTGCGTGATGGCTCTGTTCGCACCGGCATCCACCTTGGCCTGCAGCGTGTCGATGTCGGCGTCGAGATCCCGGCTCTCCGGATGCTTCTCCGGATAGGCCGAGACCGAAATCTCAAAATCCGGATAGCGCTTCTTGATGCCGGCGATCAGGTCGGGCGAGCTTTGATAGCCATCGGGATGCGCGTTGTAGGCGGTGCCGATGCCGGTGGTTGGATCGCCGCGCAGCGCCACGATATGGCGGACGCCGATCTCGTGATAGCGCGCGACCACGTCGTCGATCTCGCTCTTGGGCGCGCCGACGCAGGTCAGATGCGCGGCCGGCGTCAAATTGGTCTCTTTCAGGATGCGCGCGATGGTCGAATGGGTGCGCTCCCGCGTGGATCCGCCGGCGCCATAGGTCACCGATACGAAATTGGGGGCAAGCGGCGCCAGCCGGTTGATGGTTTCCCAGAGCGAGCGCTCCATCTCCTCTGACTTCGGCGGGAAGAACTCGAACGAGATCTTGGGCGATTGCAGTGCGCGGTGGCCGTCGGACGCGGCGGACTTTACTTCGGACATGGCACTCACAAGCTCCACGGATACGGACGGACGTCAGGCCTAACGGCCATCCGCTAAAATAAGCCAAACGGGACCAATCAAACAGCCCATCAAGTGTGGGAATTTGCCCAATAATGGTATAAATTATAGAAATTATGGCCGGATATATCGAAAAGTGGGCCGGTCGGCTGGCGGCGATCTGGGCGCGAATTGCGGTTTTTAAAGGAGATTATGCGAGAAAATGGCAGGGTTACCAAGTAATCAAAAGTGGGCAGAAGTGATAATATGTTAAAATGTCATATATCGTCCCACTATTATCGGAGCCGCCTGGCATCTCCGCCCCACCGCCGGCGCGGGCCTGATCTGCACGCGCCAGGCCTTTGTGGCTTTCACCTGCAACACTAGTTTAGTGTCCGTCCATAAACGGATGATGGTGCAATAAACGGCTGATATTATTTGCGGAATTTGATTTTGGCGGCGTTGATCCCGGCGATTTTGGGTATGATTCGTATCGTTCCACCGAAACAAAT
>Ga0307517_10001424_pt1 | contig 40193 bp, 37 predicted proteins | sample 23_EM_MG_FD_194515 | JGI IMG/M metagenome (GOLD analysis project Ga0307517, IMG submission 194515) | Populus trichocarpa ectomycorrhiza microbial communities from riparian zone in the Pacific Northwest, United States - 23_EM | ecosystem: Host-associated > Plants > Roots > Unclassified | place...
TTTGACCTTGGTGGTAAACTTCGCCCCCCCCCCCCCCACTCCTATCCCCGAAAAATCTTGAGCCCAATATCAGGGATAGGCAAATGGAAAGCGTTGTCATACACTTCGCACATCATCTGGGAAAACAGACAACTACAGTACACTCCCGACATGAACTGTATAATATATACAAAACCCCCAGCGTGAAACATTCGGAATACCCGTAAGAAATGAAATGATTGAGAAACTAGCCAGGACGTTGGAAGTGCCTCTCCCGGTAAGGTGCATTTCGCCCGGGTAAGGGCGAAAAAATTCAAAGGCATAATCCTTGTCTGTCTCAATAGAGATTTGTTTGGGGTAGAGAGGGAGGTGCCGTATTTTCTCGTCATACGGTTTTTCGTCAAGACTGGGGGTCGCTGCAGGTTGGGCGGTGCCTGGCGTCTGAAATGTGCCCTTCAATCCCCCCTGTTATAATATGGTGGCTGGGGGGTGGGGTTTGGGTGCGGTCGCACCTGGCTATGGTGAACCTCGTTGTACTGAATCCCTAGTTATGGTAAACCGGGCATGCATGAAAATTGGGTTCCCGCAAGGTGCCTTGATTGAGGGTATCTGGGATCGCCTTCCTGCTCAATGCTGGCCTTCTCAAGTATTGTCGGCCCCCTTCTCCATTTATGTTGGCCTATTGTGATACTATGAGAGAGCTGGTGCAGTGTTGCCGGCCGACTAGTTCCGTTTTAGGGGGAGGACGGGACGGACTACCGGTCATAGTGGGTTTTTTTTGGGATACTAGGACGGACTACGCCCGGGAAGGCGAGGACAGGGTGGAGTATAGGGGACTATACTCCCAGTGCTTGGACCTCCTGTACTAGCCAAGCTGAAATCATACATCTCCAAACGGATTCTTTTTATATCATGAGATATCACTCTTTTTGTCCCCTGCCGTCCCCCGTAGTCCCCCACCGTGATCGGCCCTTGCTCACCTGTCCCCGGCCGTCCCCCGCCATCTCCGACCATCCCCTGTTGTCTCCTGCAGCCCTCCGCCCTGAACTAAAATGTCTCACCCTATAGGGCTCTCCGTCTTGCCCAAAAACGGCCGTCCTGCCCTTAGTCCGCCCCGGACGAACTACAGATAGCGGTCCCGTCTCGTCCGGGGGGGGCTCTTGGTAGTCCCCCCGGACCGTTGTGAACACTGAGCTGGTCGCCTCGTTTTTTTTGATTTCCCCGAATCATGGCTGAAACTCGGCATACCTTTCTTCCCCAGCGACTGATACTTACGCAAACAGATGGAAAAAGAATCCCCCCTTTGCTCACATTAGCCAAGACCGCTTTGTCATCTTTACTATAATGAATCTCTGGCTATGGTTAACACGGCGAGTCTTGTTTTTGTCGTTTGTTATAGCCAGGTGAGACTGTATCTGCAAGGGTCGGGATGGTGATCAAACAAGCGCCACACAGTCCGGGAGGAAGTACTGGACACCTAAAATCCGTTACCTGGTTACGATGTTAACTGGGAGCATTGAAGGGTACTTTCCCCACCGCTCTTCGCACCTCCCCGAGTATTTGTCTTTTAATTTGCCCCGGCTGGGCTGAAAGATAACTTTTTGCGCTGGGTCCCCGCTCCTCAATCCAGGGAGGGAATTTAGACGCCTGGCGTCACCCTCAATTGTTCCTGCTTTTTGCGGTGCTGTCGGTATGCGCTTCTCTCGTGACCGGTCCCCCCAAGCTACAGGAATCCGCCGTGATATTTCGCCCTCTGGCGAATATAACCTCAAGAATGGATATTTTCTTGAGCAACGGCTTTATTTGTGGGTAGATATATTGGGAATTTATGACCTAAAACCATTGGGGAGTTCCAAACTTGGGATGGGCCGATCCTGGAAGCAGGAGTTGTAGTGATGTGAGACTAAGCGGGATTTTTATTGCCCGGTCGAGGAATCATGCCCTCTCGATTGAGATTCATTAGTGTGATCAGAAGTCCACTGTGATACCATCTCATATTACTGTCACAAATCGCAACAGCGGAACAAAAAAAACAGCTGATATATGCAAGATTCCTAGCTCAGCAGAGCCTCCAGGATTTCATGATTCCATACTTGTTCTGATACCGGTCCGCACTCTGGAGATTCTTACTATTGTCCGTGGACAAAATTAACCGCGGGTCAGCCAAGATGAAAAAACTTAAGCCATTACAACAACACCCCCCCACCAACCCCACCATGACTAGAGGCAGAGAAAAAAATCAGGGATATAAGTATAAGGTAGAATACGTAGTAGAAATTCGTATTTGAGCTAGAGGAAGTTCTTTAAGTGGTGCTAAAATTTCAGCGTGATGAGTAGGGATGGGTTGCCATCGGGGGTTGACCCGCGGTTAATTTTGTCCATGGACAATAATCACCCATTCCTGTGACAGAGATCATTCCAATGCCAATACCGATGTCAACAGCCTCAACTACAACTACAAGCGCACTCCTGACGACACAACTATATTGTTTCTTCTGCGGGTAGTAGATGAGGAAACGGTTGTTGTTTTAAGGATGCCCGCCATGAGCACACGGTACCTGCATCGGTAGCGTTGATCCTTGAACCCTGTGGAAACGGGGTAACATATGATATGAAATTTTTTATTTTTGCTTCTTTTCGTAATTCGTTTCCCATTAATCTATCTGTCATATGATACCTTGGTTATTGGTCTTTGGGGTCTGAACTAAATCGAGCTACAGATTGTTGTGCGGTGTGTACCCCCCCCGCCCCCGCCTCTGTTGGATTGTCTATAGGACGTGCGGCTAGGTGGCTATACAGTCGCACCTGGCTCTAACGAACGACAAAAACAAGACCCTCCGTGTTAATAACTATAGCTAGAGATTCATTATCCCTTGGGCGGTCCGAAACAGTCAAAAATCGTCCCAGCACGCTAATCCTGTCCTAGAATGATTCGAGCGTTGTGATTTGTGGAGGATGTTTGTGCTCGCTAAAGGTGCAGAGTCAGTTGAAGCCTTAAGAACGAGGATCCGTTTCTCTAACCAAGTTTAGTCGACTATTACCGAATCTTACCGAATCTGGCCTTAGCTCCCCCGGACGATTCTCGACCGTTCCAGACCGCCCAAGGGATAGTAGAGATGGAAAAGAGGTCCTGGCTAAAGGGAGTAAAAGAGGGGTTTTTTTTCTTTCTATCTGTTTGCATAGGCATCAATCGCCGGAGAAGAAAAGTATGCCGGGTTTCGGCCATGATTCGGGGAAATCCCAAAAAACACAGCCACCAGCTCTCATGGTGTCACAGTATGCAAACATAAGTGGAGAAGGAGGATGACGATGCTTGAGAAGGCCAGCAAGCAGGAAGGCAATCTTAGATACCGATCAGGACATTTTGCATGTCCCAAAATAGAATAGCCTATGGCTGTCTCTCTTTTTGTTCTTTATGCGCCTGGTGCGACGGTATGCGGACCCCGGAATAAAGTGAAAATATTGTCAAACACTAGAACTTCTGAAAAACGGCATTCTTTATCTGGTGGCGTGCCCAGCAGGGCTTAAGCTTTCAAACCGGGCGCCCTTTGAATTTTGCCAGCTTTGGGTTTAGTAACCCTTGCTCTGAAAAGTGAAATATTTATATTTATCTGGCAAGGCAACAATGCTAACTTACCCCGCTTCCTAGCAGCCTAGACGGAGCCAGTGGCTGGCATTTATGTATACTAGAATGTCCAAACATATCACCGTAGGAATTCTCATACTCTAGATCTCCAAAGCCCTCCATCTTGATTCTTGGGACTCAGACTCAACAATTTCTCCGATCGCATAAGACCTCCTTCCGATAATGCCATCATCCCGCCCGAACTCCCACAACCCCCAACCCCACGGGCAAGCGGACGACCAATTGATATCAAAGCCGGAGATGTCACCCAATCCGCCGATGCTATTCAATAGTCGGGAGCAGCTCAGGCGCAACCTGATCTCTCTCTCAACGAGATGCTTGACAAACGCCCTTTCCCTATCACTTCTTATAATAGGTCTCCGAGCCTTCTCACAAATGGGGGAACTGTCGCACATGGAGCAGCGGGGATTCAATTCAATTACAATTCTACTCACTGCCTTCGCGAGTTTGGGCCTTGGATCTATGTTAGGACATTTAGGGTCGATCCTGAGATGGCGTCTCCTTGCTAGGAAAAGGTATAAAATGCAAGACGTATGCGATGTCTGTTCCTGACTAAAGCTCCGACCAACCCTAATGCACGAGATATAGATTGAATTGCTGCTTTCCCTGCAATCTCCCGCCGGCTCAGCAACACTACTTATTGCACATTTTCGGGAATGGAGATTGTCCTTGACCACCTTCATTGTTATATTATATCTCTTCCTTAATATTACTGGAAGGTTTAGTGTAGCAATGTTTGGATTAACTTACAACCTGGTAGATGACTCTGTTACGAAGTATCCTACCTTGACCACATATTGGGACTCCAGTGTATTGACTGCTAGGAACGCTACGGATTTCGAGAATGTTGAGCGGAATGACCGTAAGAATTCGACTTTCTGCAAGGTTACCTCTTTTTCTTAGCAACTTTGGCTGACCCTTCATGTAGTTTCATACTTAGATTTGGTTCGAGGTGGATTGAGTAGATCTGGTTATTCACCAGAAATCAGATTTAATATTAGTAAACCCCAGATTTTGCGCAAATCACTACATCTCTGGCTCGGAGTTAGTTATAGTGGCTATACAGAAACTGACGGTAATGTGAGCTTCGAATATCATCTACCGGATTTTGCGGGGGAGAACTGGTCCCGAGAATGGTCCAACCATGCGGTCCACACCTCGGCTAGATGCACTATGTTGCGTCTTGACGGCAGTAGGTACTGGAGAGACTACACCAGTGGGAACCAAACCTCTAAGGGTATGTTATACAAATCCCATGGCTAAATACTAATAGAAGGTGCTAAGGGGTTTATACTAATCTTAGAAATGGATTGGAAAGATGAGAGAAACGGGGAGACAATCGCTGAGGTGTTAAGGGTATTGAGCAGCAGGGGTGCCTGGCCCCAGGATGGTACAAAACTGGTTACTTGGGCAGCACCATTAGTCGGGGGGTTAAATGGATCCTCAGTGACTTGTGAGGAGTCAATCATCAACGTTTTAGGGATACTCCCAATAACTAATATATTATTCTCTAGATGTGGTATATGACAAAACGGCCTGGGAGTGCACCTCAACCCTTTTTGAGACGCTGGATGGGAGCCCCCACCCAAAACCTCTATTTGATCCCACCACCCTTTTTCTCCTACCAATCGCGGAGAGAGAGAAGCGGGGCGGTAAGGGGGAACCACTGGAGTACTTGGACAATTCTTGTGGTGGCTCCTCGATAGTGTGCCAGTCGTTCATGGACCTTTTCAGCCAATCAAGCTTCTCCGTCGGGGTGCAAACACTCAATTTTTACAAAAATGGCACAGGGGGCTCCGCCATCCAAAAGAAATATTACAACGTTTACGTTGCTACCCTAGTAGCCCGCCATCCTATCGCCGCAATAGTCCACTTGAGTGACGTACACCCGCGTATACCGAAGGATCCTGCAGCCGGATACTACTCCACTCACCATGTTGAAACAACGCTGGAAGTGAAATGGGGTAGGGTTGGCATGACGGCAGGCATCATAGTGGCTGGTCAGATACTTGCGATTGCCAGTGTTCTATATTACTGTCGAAATGTGTATGTTCCGGAGGACAGTTATCTAGCAACAGCGGATCTGCTGAAGGCAGTGCTGAACGAGATCGAAGATGGGAATACGAGGACGGTGGAGCAATTGCGGGATGCCTTGGACAAGGTCCTGGAGGGTCCCGTTAGTTATGGTACCGTCCCAGGTCGGCAGGGAGACCAGCCAGTGGCGGCTTTCGGATGTAAGGTGGATAATAACTTTCCTGGATTTCCCCAATTCCGAAAGCGCTCTATTTTCCGTCGGTGAGGCGGGAGGGCAGTGATAGTTGCTCAGGGGGTTTTGCTGCCCTAGTCTAGATGGAGTTTGGCTTATATGGAACGCAATCTTAAGTTGATAGGATGGAAGAAGGAATCAGTGGTTTAACAGATGGGTTTGGGGCTCTCCTTGTGGATCGTGTTTTCATGACGTATGAATTGGCGGGAGGAAGCGGGGGCTAGAGCATTCGTGGAACTATTATTTCGTATAGCTCCAATTTATATCTGAGCGTCTAGATAGAAATATGCATTCATGTTCTCCCCTGAAATTGGCTAATTCCCTTTCTCGAGCTTCCCGTCTTTCTAAATACCCACGCGTTCGTGAAAATTACGACCACAAAGTGCAGTGAACAACTATCCTAAGCCCTAGTATCAATTGCCAATCCTTAGGTTCGTCACCAACGAGCGGATGAAATCCGGGAAGCCGAGAATCTCCACTTAATCATCCACCACTTATCGGGGGGGATTCCTAAATCAAGACAAATAAGCCATCTCATATTCAAATAATAACTTTCTCGATATTATACCTCCGAATGGAGATCAAGGAGGGGCCACGGCAGTATACCGTTTTTGACCTCAGAGGTAAACTTCCACCCCCCACCCCTATCCCCCAAAATCTTGATCCCGATATTGGAGCTGTGAAAATGGGAAGATATACACTTCCCACATCTCCCCGACCGACCTGGGAAAACAAACTGGTGTATGTACAAAACCGCAGCATGAAAAATCGGAATGCCCGTAGGAAATAAATTGATCGAGAAACTAGCCAGGACGTTGGAATTGCCTCTCCTGGTAAGGTCTATTGCGCCCGGGTAAGGGCGAGAAAATCCGAAGGCATAATCCTTGTCTCGATAGAGATTCGGATGGGGGCCGGCGAAGGTAGTTTTCCGATTATTATCTTTCGTTGCTTGCCCGGGTATTTGTCTTTTTATTTAACTCAGCTGAGGGGCAGAAAGAGAACTTTTTCGCTGGGACCTCGCTCCTTGATCCAAGAGGGAATTTAGGAGCCCGGGCGCCACTATTAATTGTTCCGGTTTCTAAAGCACAGTGCTGTCGATTGTACGGGCGCGCTTCTCCGGCAGCCAGCACCCCAAGCTGCGGAAATCCGGAATCAGCCACGATATCCCACCTTCTAGCACGTATGCCTCTAGCCTCTAGGATGGATGTGTTCTTGAGCAACGGCCTACTTGTGGGCAAATATATTGGTGATTTATGACCTGAAACCATCGGGGAATCCTAAACTTAAGATTGACTAATTTCCAACCAAACGAGTGATAGAGTGATATATGACTAAGAGGAGTTTTTACTGCGCCGTCATAAAATCATGCTCGTTTACTTGAGATTTATTGGTGTAATCGGGAGTCAGCTCTTATAGCACATCATATCACTGTCACGGATCGCAACAGCAGAACAAAAACAGCAGCCAAAATATGCAAGATTCCTAGATCAGCAGAGCCTCCAAGATTTCATGATTCCAGATTCCGTATCTGTTCAATACCGGTCCGCACTCTGGATATTCTTACTAATCACCCATTCCTGTAACACCGATCATTCCAATTCCAATACCGATGTCAACAGCCTCAACTACAACTACAAGTGTACTCCTGACAACACAACTACAGTATATTGTTTCTATTGGGGGTAGTAGATGAGGAAACGGTTGTTGTTTTAAGGATTCCCGATATGAGCATAACGGTACCTGCATCGGTAGCGTTGATTCGTGAGCCCTGTAGAAACGGGGTAACATATGATATCAAGTTTTTATTTTTTGCTTATTTTTTCAATTCATTTCCGATTAATCTATCTGTCATATGATACCTTAGTTATTGGTCTTTGGGGCCTGAACTAAATCGAGCCACAGGTCGTTGTGCGGTGTATACAGTACCCCCCGCCGTTGCGTCTGTTGGATTGTCTATAGGGAGCGCAGTTAGGTGGCTATACAGTCGCACCTGGCTATAACGAACGACAAAAACAAGACCCTCCGTGTCAACTATAGCCGGGGATTCATTACCGTATTAACTCGGATAAGGGAACGGTGTGCTATGTCGCCAGAGTCACCCCCTCTGGTAAGTTCTAGGATTTATTCATTTTTTTACCCCTTTTTTTTGCTCTATTTTTCGCCCATTTTCAAAGATAGGGAATTCTTGACTACGTAGCACACAATTCTCCATTCTCTTATTCAAGTTAATACGGTATAGTAAAGATGGAAAAGAGGCCTTGGCTAAAGGGAGTAAAAGAGGAGGGATTCTTTTTCCATCTGTTTGCGTAAGTATCAATGGCCGGGGAAGAAAGGTATGCCGAGTTTCAGCCATGATTGGGGGAAATCAAAAAAAGAGAAAAAAAGCCACCAGCTCTCATAGTGTTATAATAGGCTAATATAAATAGAGAAGGGGGCTAACAATGCTTGAGAAGGCCAACAAGCAGGAAGGCAATCCTAGATACTCCCAATTAGGGCATCTTGCATGTCCCAAGATGGAATACCGTAGGAACTCGAATAATTGGACCCGAGGCTAGGACGTTGGAGTTGCCTTTGCTGGTAAGGTCTGGCTCTTTTTTCTTTTTCTTTTGTCTCAAGCAGGGGCTGAGGGGGTTCAGTTTTCGCTGTGCGCTCGCCCCCCTATCCAGGAGAGGGAATTTCGGACGTCTTTGCCTCGGGTCCAATTATTCGAGTTCTTACGGTACCCTATGGCTGTCTCTCTTTTTGTTCCTTATAGCCATTTAAATTTATATGGGTTTCCGTCTTTATTCCGTATACCGTTGCTCGGTACACCCGCAACGAGGTTCACTACAGGTATCAGGCAACAAAGCATCCAAACATGAGACATATGGCACACAGACAAATTGCTATATATGTCGAGTGTCTCATATTCGGATACTTGTCTATAACTGTATAGCCAGGTGCGACGATATGTGAGCCCCCAAATAATGTGAAGATATTGTCAACCACTAGAATTTCTGAAAAACGGCATGCTTTATCTGGTGGGGTGCCAAACAAGGTTTAAATATTTCAAACCAAGACCGCCCTTTGAATTTTGCCAGCTTTGGGTTTAATAACCCTTGCTCTGAAAAACAAAATATTTATATTTATCTGGCAAGGCTACAATATTACCCCGCTTGCTAGATGCCTAGGCGAAGCCAGTGCTGGTATTTATGTATACTGGAACGTCCAAACATATCACCCTAGGAATTCTCATACTACAGATCTCTAAAGCACTCCTTCTTGATTCTCTGGACTCAGACTCAACAATTTCTCCGATCGCATAAGACCCCCTTCCGATAATGCCATCACCCCGCCCAAACTCCCACAACCCCCCGCCCCACGGGCGAGCGGACGACCCATTGATATCAAAGCCGGAGAAGTCACCCAATCCGCCGATGCTATTCAATAGTCGGGAGCAGCTCAGGCGCAACCTGATCTCTCTCTCAACGAGATGCTTGACAAACGCCCTTTCCCTATCACTTCTTATAATAGGTCTCCTAGCCTTCTCACAAATGGGGGAACTGTCGCACATGGAGCAGCGGGGATTCAATTCAATTACAATTCTACTCACTGCCTTCGCGAGTTTGGGCCTTGGATCTACGTTAGGACATTTAGGGTCGATCCTGAGATGGCGCCTGCTTGCCAGAAAAAAGTATAAAATGCAAGACGTATGCGATGCCCGTTCCTCACCAAAGCTCTGACCAACCCTAATGCACGAGATATAGATTGAATTGCTGCTTGCCATGCAATCTCCCGCCGGCTCAGCAAAACTCCTTGTTGCACATTTTCGGGAATGGAGATTGTCCCTGACCACCTTCATTGTTATGTTGTATCTCTTCCTTAATATTACTGGAAGATTTAGTGTAGCCATATTTGGGTTAACTTACAACCTGGTAGATGATGCTGTTACGGAGTATCCTACCCTTACCACATATTGGAACTCCAGTGTATTGGTTACTAAGAACGCTACGGACCTCGAGATGGTTGAGAAGAGCCCCGGTAAGAATTCTACCTTCTGCAAGACTACCTCCTTTTCTCAGCAACTTTGGTTGACAGTTCATGCAGCACCATACTTAGATTTGGTTCGAGGTGGATTGGGTAGATTTGGTTTTCCACCAGAAATCGGATTTAATATTAGTGAACCCCAGATTTTGTGCACACCACCACATCTCTGGCTCGGAGTTAGTTATAGTGACTATACAGAAACTGAGGGTAATGTGAGCTTCGAATATTATCTACCGGATTTTACGGGAGAGAAGTGGTCCCGAGAACAGTCCAACCATGCGGTCCACACCTCGGCTAGATGCACTATGTTGCGTCTTGACGACAGTAGGTACTGGAGAGACTACACAAGTGAGAACCAAACCTCTAAGGGTATGTTATACAAATCCCATGGCTAAATACTAATAGAAGGTGCTAAGGGGTTTATACTAATCTTAGAAATGGATTGGAAAGATGAGAGAAACGGGGAGACAATCGCTGAGGTGTTAAGGGTATTGAGCAGCAGGGGTGCCTGGCCCCAGGATGGTACAAAACTGGTTACTTGGGCAGCACCATTAGTCGGGGGGTTAAATGGATCCTCAGTGACTTGTGAGGAGTCAATCATCAACGTTTTAGGGATACTCCCAATAACTAATATATTATTCTCTAGATGTGGTATATGACAAAACGGCCTGGGAGTGCACCTCAACCCTTTTTGAGACGCTGGATGGGAGCCCCCACCCAAAACCTCTATTTGATCCCACCACCCTTTTTCTCCTACCAATCGCGGAGAGAGAGAAGCGGGGCGGTAAGGGGGAACCACTGGAGTACTTGGACAATTCTTGTGGTGGCTCCTCGATAGTGTGCCAGTCGTTCATGGACCTTTTCAGCCAATCAAGCTTCTCCGTCGGGGTGCAAACACTCAATTTTTACAAAAATGGCACAGGGGGCTCCGCCATCCAAAAGCAATATTACAACGTTTACATTGCTACCCTGGTAGCCCGCCATCCTATCGCGGCAATAGTCCACTGGAGTGACGTACACCCGCCTATACCGAAGGATCCTGCAGCCGGATACTACCCCACTCACCATGTTGAAACAACGCTGGAAGTGAAATGGGGTAGGGTTGGTATGACGGCAGGCATCATAGTCGCCGGCCAGATACTTGCGATTGCCAGTGTTCTATATTACTGTCGAAATGTGTATGTTCCGGAGGACAGTTATCTAGCAACAGCGGATCTGCTGAAGGCAGTGCTGAACGAGATTGGCGATGGGAATACGAGGACGGTGGAGCAATTGCGGGATGCTTTGGACAAGGTCCTGGAGGGTCCAGTTAGTTATGGTACCGTCCCAGGTCGGCAGGGAGACCAGCCAGTGGTGGCTTTCGGATGTAAGGTGGATAATAACTTTCCTGGATTTCCCCAATTCCGAAAGCGCTCTATTTTCCGCCGGTGAGGCGGGAGGGCAGTGATAGTTGTTCTGGGTTTTTTCTGCACCAGTCCTCTGGCTGGAGTTTTGTTGATATGGAAGGCTATCTTAGCTTGATACGATGGAAGAAAAAGGAATCAGCGATGTAACAGATGGGTTTGGGCTTTTCCTTGCGGATCGTGTTTTCACGCCGTATCAATCGACGGGATGTAGCGGGGGCTAGAGCGTTCGTGGAACTATTATTATTCCGTATATCATACCCACGCTTTCCTGAAAATTATAATTACAGGTGTAGTGAAGGACGATCCTAAGCCCTAAGTTAGTGTCAAATGCCAATCCCTATGTTCGTCGCCAACAAGCGGAGGAAATCTGCGCAGCTGAGAACCTCCACTTGATCATCCACCACTTATCGGGGGGAGAATCCCGAAATCAAGATTAATAAGCCCTCTCATATTCAAATAATAACTTACTCGATAATATTATACCTCCGAACGCAGATTAAGGGGGGCGCACGGCAGTGCACCGTGTTTGACCTCGGAGGTAAACTTCCGCCCCCCACCCCTATCCCCCAAAATCTTGATCCCGATATTGGAACTGAGAAAATGGGAAGAGTTACACTTCCCACATCGCCCCGTCCCACCTGGGAAAAACAAACTGGTACAATGCACTCTCGACATGTACTGTATGTACAAAACCGCAGCATGAAAAATCGGAATACCCTAAGGAATGAAATGATCTAGAAACTAGCCAGGACATTGGGATTGCCTCTCCTAGTAAGGTCTTGCACCCGGGTAAGGGCGAAAAAATCCGAAGGCATAATCCTTGTCTCGATAGAGATTCGGATGGGGGTCGGCAGAAGTAGTTTTCCGATTATTATTTTTCGTTGCTCACCCGGGGATTTTTCTTTTTATTTAACTCAGCTGAGGGGCAGAAAGAGAATCTTTTCGCTGGGACCTCGCTCCTTGATCCAAGGCGGAATTTAGGCGCCACGGCGCCACTATTAATTGTTCCGGTTCCTAAAGCACAGTACTGTCGATTGTACGGGCGCGCTTCTCCGGCAGCCAGCACCCCAAGCTGCGGAAATCCGGAATCAGCCACGATATCCCACCTTCTAGCAGGTATATTCCTCTAGCCTCTAGGATGGATGTCTTCTTGAGCAACGGCCTACTTGTGCGCGAAGATATCGGTAATTTATCAGTTGAAACCGTTTGACGATTCCAAACGAGTGATAGAGCGATATGTGACTAAGGGGGGGTTTTATTGCGCGGGCGCAAAATCACCCTCGCTCGATTAGGATTCGCTAGTGCGATCAGAAGTCAACTCTTGTAGCATCCAGTATTACCATCATGGATTGCAAGGGGACAGAAACAGCAGCTAATGTATGAAAGCTTCCCAGCCCGGGCTCCAGAGCAGCATCTAGGATTTCACGCTCATTCCTGTGATAGTGATCATTCCAATACCAATACCGATGCCAACCGCTTCCATTACAACTACAAGTGTACTCCTGATAACACAGATATATTGTTTCTTTTGCCGGTACCGCAAAAACTTGAATAACTAGACGGTGTGCTATGAAGTCCAGAATTCCCTTCTCTGGAAAAGGGGCAAAAAACACAGCAAAAACATGGCCCCTTTCCCCCCTCCGAGACAGGAAAAAAAGCAAATATTTCTTGACCTTACTAGGAGAGGAAATTCCAACGACATAGGACATCGTCCAATTATTCAAGTTTTACGGTAGTAGATGAGGAAACGGTTATCGTTTTAAGGATGCCCTCTAAGAGCACACGGTACCTGCATCGGTAGCGCAGATTCGTGAACCCTGTAGAACTGGAAAACAGGGACGGATAACATACAAGTATGATATGAAACTTTGTTTTTTTGTTTTTTTCTTTCAATTCACTCCCCATTAATCTATCTCTGTCATACCGTGGTTATTGGTTTTTCAAGATCTGAGTTAAATCGAGCTACAGGTCTTTGTGCGGTGTGTACCCCCGTCTTTGCATTTGTTGGATTGTCTACCTGTATTCGAGTATAGAGCGTGCAGTTAGGTGGCTATACACAGGCGCAGTTGCACAGAGTTTTAGCGGTTCTGCGGATAGGCGGATAGGCTGATATGCAGGTAGGAGATATGCGGCTATATGGCATGTGGCATTGCGGTGGACGATGGCTCAATAGTGGATTGTGGATTTCACATCCTACGCCGCTAGGAATAAGGTATGGTGGATGCGGGCCGCCCCGGAGAGCGCCTTGGCGTTCGATCCTGCTGAGAAGCCATGAGCCCCGCCCTAAATTTTCCAAGGCATCCCTCGTTGCGTCCCGTTGCCTCGCCCGAGGCGCCCCGCTTAATGCTGCCTCTAGGCAGCACTATACTGGTTTTTGGTTTTGTTGATACCCATTGCCATAGAGAATTAGGTGTCCAGTATTTGGTTTCATGATGTTTCTTTTCGGCATTTTATCCTTACGGATAAGGTGGTAGACATGCTGGCAGGGCATATGCTTGGGGATCACGGAGGATCACCATGGGATGTCGGGATAGTCCTAGATTGGTTGAGATCGCTAGGAGTTTAAGTATTCGCAGCCGCGCGTGTTTCTTTAGAGTTTATTGAGTTTGGACGTTTTGCGGTGTCGTTAGTTAGAACGGGATAGATATCTCCTAACCTGTCCTTAGCTAGTGGGGAAGGTAGCGAACTATTCCATGGTTCTTCCATGGTCCGCTGCACGTAGAGCTTGTGGCGATCGCGCTTTTGTTCCAACACCGACCGACCAAAATATCTGTCACTGTACTTTATCTCTTGATCCCCATTCAGGTAGTTAACTAATGGGCAGTTCCCTTAGATTCACTAATGGGTAGTTACAAGAATTATCGGCAAGAGAATGGTGTAACTTGGCGGTGGGATAGTAAAATAAAAACAGGAAAACACAGAACCCTGAGTATAGTTGGGACCAGAGATAAACAGATAGCCTTCCAGTCCACAATACCAGATGCCTTCCACCCTGTCTCAATTTTAGGACTTGGTAAGGTATATTTTGTCAAACGTAGCACACCATGACCATAATATCTATTGTTCCAAGATCGACAATGAGGCTTCCTTTGCATTAGAAATTGCTCTGAAAAACAGCCTAAAGACGGGAGGACGTTTGCTAGCGGTATCAAAGGTGGGGCTTTCATAGTAAATTCTGCAGAGGCTACAAAGAGGGTGCATCTCTTGCATCTAGCGGACCAGAATTCTAGGTAAGTGCTGGGCATAGCCCCGGCGGTTAATGGAAAGTGGGGATGTTGATTTGGTATCTGGACGGAGGAGGAAAGTGATAGAGGTGAAAGAATTGCTCGGAGGAGTTGACGGTCGGGGGTGCTGAGGTGGACGCTTTCTATTGCCAAGCGAGAGTGTGGTTGGTCGGGTACTGTACTCGCGGGTGGGAATATATTGCTCTACCGGTATTACGTGGAAGCAAGGTAACGCTTGGAAGTATCTAGGAACCAAAAAAGCCGTGATTGCACCAATTCCACTTCGCCCTAATCCTCAATCTAACCCAGACCAAGCACAGGAAGACAAAAATACACTAGGTCAACTCCCACTTGGATTACTTGACTATGGGATAGGTTTTCTTGAATGCTGGATTATCGGGACTCTGCAAAAGGTTAACAAAGTATTATAGATTAAAAAGGATTTTCTGCCTATGATATCGAATCCCTACCGAAACAATGGCAATAGGATGTGCACAAGCAAGTAGAGCCTCCCTATTTGTATTGCTCGTCCAACATGTGCAGCATCCTACCCACAACCCACAATACCGAACCCAAACAACCCCCCCACTCTAGGCGAGGAGGGTTGACTTACCCCATTACAACACCGCTAACTCAGGGTAAGCGCAGGGCAGGTGCTGCCTCTCTCCCCGAGAAGCGAGATAATAACATTTTATGAAACCTCCCCTAACGCATCCCCTGAGAAGGTGGCGGTGGAATAAATGAAACAAAATTCTTGCGCAGCATTTCCCCTCAGTCTCTGATGAACTAGGATATGGTAAATACAGTCTTTGCCGTAGTCCTGGCCAAACTGGGTGGGTGACGAGGAGGGGTGTTTGGTGGGCAAAAGGGGACTTTGTAACGGTTAGGGTTGCGAAAGAATTAGCAGCAAACCGATCCCGGCTCATCTCCCGCACAGTTCCGTCCTAGCCACTCGTACGGTCAAGACCGGAAAGTCAGTGGTCCCTACCCTTGACCTAGCGGATGCAGCAGTGGAAGTGCATGCTTTTCCGCATGCAAGTGTTGAACCCCAAACCACTTCCCACCTCCAGGCGCCCTTCGACATGCACTGTATAGTGTCACTTTAGAAATACCATGGTATTCCTTCCAAATTGCTTACAAGGTAAAATAAAAATACAATGAAAATCTCCCCAAATCATGATCTGAAAGCGATACCAAGACAGCCCTCATGAGTACCTCACATTATGATTCATGATAAAGAAAAGACCGAATTACTGGATGCCAAGCGTCCTCTTAATCTGATGTCATGCAGAACCCTAAACAAGAGGCTACAGGAGTAGTTGAAATCCGAGCATCGCAAGGGTAGGAACTTAATACCCAGGATGGGTGGGGATATATTTGGCTGGCTAACCTTGAATAATTTCTCTAAAACTTGTTGCTACATTGGCACCTGGCTATAACGGACGACGAAAACAAGACCCTCCGTGTTCACAATAGTCAGAGATTCATTACAGTAAAGATGACAGAGGTCTTAGCTAAAGAGAGTAAAAGAGGGGTAATTATTATTTTTCAATCTGTTCGCACAAGTATAAATCGCCGGCGAAGAAAAGTATGCCGAATTTCAACCATGATTCGGGGAAATCCAAAAAACAAAGCCACCAGCACTCATGGTGTCACAATAGGCCAACATAAGTGGAGCAGGGAGTTGACAATGTTTGAGAAGGCCAATGATGAGCCGGAAGCGAATCCTAGATACCCTCCCTCAATGAGGGCGCTTTGCATGTCCCAAATGGAATATCCAATGGCTTTCTCTCCTTTTGTTCCTTGTAGGCATTTAAGTTCATATGGATTTTCAATTTTATATCCCTGCACATCTGTTCCTCTGTTCACTACAGTATGGGCATTTTTTCCTCTATAGCCAACAGGATATTTGCGGGAACCCAATTTTCATGTATGCCCGGTTTGCCATAGCCAGGAATTCACTATAACCAGGTGCGACCGGAATAATGTGAAAATATTGTCAAGAACTATTATTTTTGAAAAACGGCATTTTTTATATGGTGTGTGCCAAACTTGGCTTACGCACTTCAAACCAAGTGCGCCCTTTGAGTTTTGGAAGCTTTGGGTTTCGTAACCCTTGCTCTGAAAAATAAAATGTTTATATTTATCTGATAGGGTTACCACTGTACTGCCCCGCTTGCTAGCAGCCTAGACGGAGCCAGTGGCTCGTATTTATTCACACTAGAACGTCCAGACATATGATATCACCCTAGGAATTCTCATACTCCAGATCTCCAAAGTCCTCCTTCTTGATTCCTTGAACCCAGACTCAACAATTTCTTCGATCGCATAAGCCCTCCTTTCGATAATGTCATCATCCAGCCCGAACTCTGACACCCCCCCACCCCATGGTGTCGTAGATGACCCATTGATATCAAACCCGGGGAAGTCACACAGCCCCCCAATATTATTCGATAGTCGGGAGCAGCTCTGGCGCAACATGTTCTCTCTCTTAGCGAGATGCTATACAAACACTTTTTCCCTATCACTTCTTACTATAGGTCTCCTGGTCTTCTCACGGATGGGAGAATTGTCGGACATGGAGCAGCGGGGATTCAATTCAATTACAATTCTACTCAGTGGATTCGCGGGTTTGGGCCTTGGATCTATGTTAGGACATTTAGGATCAATGCTGAGATGGCCTCTCCTTGCTAGGAAAAAGTATAAAATGCAAGATGTATGCGATGCCCGTTCCTCACTAAAACTCTGACCAACCCTAATGGACGAGATATAGATTGAATTGCTGCTTTCCATGCAATCTCCCGCCGGCTCATCAAAACTCCTTATTACACATTTTCGGGAATGGAGATTGTCCTCGACCACCTTCATCGTTATGTTATATCTCTTCCTTAATATTACTGGAAGATTTAGTGTGGCCATGTTTGGGTTAACTTACAACCTGGTAGATGACTCTGTTGAGGAGTATCCTACACTTACCACAGATTGGGATTTCAGTGTATTGATTACTAGGAATGCTACGGATCTTGAGAAGGTTGAGGAGAGCACCCGTAAGAATTCTACTTTCTGCAAGACTACCTCCTTCTCTCAGCAACTTTGGTTGACCCTTCATGCAGAATCATACTTAGATTTGGTTCGAAGTGGATTGGATACACTTAGTTATCGACCAGACATTAGATTTAATATCAGTGAACCCCAGACTTTGTCCCCAGGGGCACATCTCTTGCTCCGAGTTAAGCAGAGTGGCTATGAAGAAACTGACGAAAATGTGAGCTTCGAATATTATCTACTGGAATTCACGGGAGAGAAAGGGTTCCCAGAGGAGTCGAACCATTCAGTCCACACCTCCGCTAGCTGTACTATGTTGCGTGTTCAAGGCGATAAGTACTGGAGAGACTACACCAGTGAGAACCAAACCTCTAAGGGTATGTTATACAAATCCCATGGCTAAATACTAATTGAAGGCGCTACGGGGCTTACACTAACCTTAGAAATAGATTGGAAAGATGAGAGAAACGGGGAGACAATCGCTGAGGTATTAAGGACACTGAACAGCAGGGGTGCCTGGCCCCAGGATGGTGCATACCAGGTTACTTGGGCAGCACCACTAGTCGGAGGGTCAAATGGATCCTCAGTGACTTGTGAGGAGTCAATTATCAACGTTTTAGAGATATTCCCAAGAACTAATATGTTATTCTCTAGATGTGGTATATGACAAAACGGCCTGGGAGTGCACCTCAACCCTTTTTGAGACGCTGGATGGAAGCTCCCACCCAAAACCATTATTTGATTCCCCCACGCTCTTTCTCTTACCACTTGTGGAGAGGGTAAAGCGGCGCCGAGAGCTGCTGCCACTGGAGCACTTGGACAATTCTTGTGGTAGCTCCCCGATAGTGTGCCAGTCGTTCACCGACCTTTTCCGCCCATCAAGCCCCTCCTTCGGGGTGCAAACACTCAATTTTTACAAAAATGGGACAGGAGGCTCTGCCATCCAAAAGCAATATTACAACCTTTATATTGCTGCCCTGGTAGCTCGCCATCCAATTGCTGCAATTGCCTACGGAAATGAGGTATTCCATCGTATGCCGAGGGATCCTGCAGCCGAAATCTGGACTCAGCATGTTGAAACAAGGCTGGAGGTGAAATGGGGTAGGGTTGGCATTACGGCAGGCATCATAGTCGCCGGCCAGATACTTGCGATTGCCAGTGTTCTATATTACTGTCGAAATGTGTATGTTCCGGAGGACAGTTATCTAGCAACAGCTGATCTACTGAAGGCAGTATTGAACGAGATTGACGATGGGGATACGAGGACGGTGGGGGAACTAGGAGATGCTTTGGACAAGGTTCTAGGGGGTCCCGTTAGTTATGGTACCATCCCGGATCCTCAGGGACACCAGCCAAGGGTGGCTTTCGGATGTAGGGTGGATAATGACTTTCCAGGATTTCCCCCGTTCCGAAAGCGCTCTGTTTTCCGGCGGTGAGGAGGGGAGTAGTGGTAATTGTTTAAGGGTGTTTTGCTGCACTGGTTCTGTAGATGGAGTTTGGTTTATATGGAAGGCTATCTTGTCGGATTTCTTATAGGGCTGCGGTTAAGCTGTTGTGCGGATATGCATGTATCATATACAGATATATGGTCAAAAAAGATACGGTTATAGTGCATGAGGCTTTCTGGTTTCCAGGCGGTTAGGCACTCTGCAGTGGATTGTTATTTTCACATCCTATGCCACTAGGTATGGGATATTGGTTCATAGATTCGTTGATGTTCCTTGCTACAAGGTATGAGGTATCGATGTTACTATTTTTGGTTTCATCGTTTCTTTCACAGGCTATGTCACTATGCATATGGGAGTTGGCGCATGAGCAGGACATAGGGTTTTGGGTCACGGCGGATTATGGAATTTCAGCATTGTGCTGGATTGCGTGTGATCGTTGGAGATCAGGGTTTATTAGCTGCATGTGTTTCTTTAGAGTTCGTTGACTTTCAGGGGTGTTTTGTTGTTGCTAGTTAGATTGAGAGATATATCTCCTGGCCTGTCCTTAGCTAAAGAGATAGAAGCCATCTAGTCCGCTGTTCCTTGATCGCTCGCCACTCCACTCAGAATCTACCGTGATTGCACTTTTGTTCTTTGCTTCTCTTGTGCCTTCCTTTAGGCTTCATCATATCTTAGGCTAATAGGATGGAAGAAGAAGGAATCAGTCATGTAACATATTGGTTTGGGGCTTTCCTTGTGGATCGCGCGGTACCAATTGGCGGGGTGTGGCGGGGGCTGAGGCGTTCGTGGAACTATTATTATTTCTATGACTCCAATTTATATCTGAACATCTAGACAAAAATATGCATCGACGTTTTCCTTTCAAATTCGCTAATTCCCTTCTTCGATCTTCTCGTCTTTGTAAATAACCACTCGTTCGTGAGAACGACCACCACAAAGCTCAGTGAACGTTGGTTCTAAGCCCTAGTATCGAATGCTAATCCTCGCGTCTATTACCAACGAGCGAGGGAAATCCGCGCAGTTGAGAATCTCCACTTAAACACCCGCCACTTATTAGGGGGAATCCCGAAGATCAAGATTAACAGGCCCTCTCATGTTCAAAAAATATCTTCTCTATATTATACCTCGGAATGCAGACTGAGCAGGACACAAGGTGACAGGCAGTATACCGGGTTTGACCTTAGAGGTAAACTCCCACCCTCCACCCCCACCCCCCAAAACCCCGAACCCAATATCAGAGCTGAGCAAATGGGAAGAGTTACACTTCCCACATCTCCCCGGCCGACCTGGGAAACAGGGTGGTACAATACACTCTCGACATGTATTGTATATATAAAACTGCAGCATGAAAAATCGGAATACCGTAAGAAATGAAATGATCGGGAATCAAGCCAGGACGTTGGAATTGCCTCTCCCGGTAAGTCAAGGTCTATTGCACCCTGATAAGGACAGAAGAATCTGAAAACATAAATCCTTGTCTCGATAGAGATTTTGTTTGAGTAGGCGGAGGTACGGTATTTTCTCGTGATAGGGCTTTTCGGCAAGACTGGTGGTCGCTGCAGGTTGGGCGGTGCCTGGAGTCTAGGGGGGTGCCCTTCGGTCCCCTCAATTAATATAGTAGCCGAGGGGAGAGTTTAGGTATCTACAACAATGCGGCTGAGTGTCTTACAACTACTAGTACTAGTACAAGGGTTGGGATGGTCATTCAACAAGCGCCACACACTCTGGGAAGAAGTACTAAACACCTAAAATCCGTTACTTGGTTACGATGTTAACTAGGAGCATTGAGGGGGCCCATTTCAGACTCCAGGCACCGTCTAGTTTTAAGCAACGCCCGGCCTTGGATGTTGGCGAGGGGCCGTATAAAGGGAGAGAATACGCTATTTTTCCTCCCTCCTCCCTCCCTTCCCTGAGTAGTGTCTATTCATCTGCCCCAGCTGAGAGATTGAAAGAGAAATCCTTCGTAGGGTTCCCGCTCCTCAATCCGAGGAGGGAATTTAGACGCCCGGGGGCCACGCTCAAATGTGCCGATTTTTACACTACTATCAATGTTTGCTTCTCTAACGACCATCCCCCCCAAACTGCCGGAATCCGCCATGATATCTCATCTTCCAGCAAATGTAGCCTTGAGGATGGATGTCTTCTTGAGCAACGGCTTACTTGTGGGTAAATATATTGGTAATTTATGACTTGAAACTATTTGAGAATTCCAGACTTCGAATAAACCAATTTTCAACCAAACGAGTGATAGAGTGATATATGACTAAGAGGGGTTTTTACTGCGCCATCATAAAATCATGCTCGTTCTATTGAGATGCATTGCGTCATCAGAAGTGCCTCTTATAGTATCTCATATTACTGTCGCAGATCACAACAGTTCAATAAAAACAACAGCCAATAGATGGAAGATCCCTAGCTCATGGCAGCCTCCAAGATTTCACGATTCCAGAATTCCATACTTGATCTGATGCCGATCCGCACTCTGAATATTCTTACTAATCACGCATTCCTTTGACAGCGATCATTCCAATGCCAATACCTATGCCAACCACTCTCATTACAACTACAAGTGTACTCCCGACAACACAGATATATAGTTTCTTTTGCGGGTAGTAGATGAGGAAACGGTTATTGTTTTAAGGACGCCCTCTAGGAGCATATTGTACCTGCAATGGTAGCGTTGATTCGTGAACCCTGTAGAACTAGAAAATAGAAACGGGGTAACATATAATATGGGGCCCCTCTTTTTTGTTTTTTTTAATTCATTTCCCATTAATCTATCTCATACCTTGGTTATTGGTCTTTAAGATCTGGATTAAATCGAGCTATAGGTGGTTGTGCGGTGCGTGCCCCCGTGGTTGCATTTGTTGAATTGTCTATAGGGAGTGCAGTTAGGTGGCTATACAAGTGTTCCAAGCAGGCCAGTCCATCCGTCTTGGAGGTAGGGCCTGACTGACCCCCGGTAGGGCCTTGTGTCCTATCTTTGTTACATCTCTTCGGCTGGTATGCTCGAAACTTCAAGCTCATGATAGGATCCCTGAGCGGTTCGGAACACTAAGCTATACGCATGTGCAGCTGCATAGACATGCGGCTCTGGCGATAGGCAGATATGCAGGTAGGAGATACACGGCTATAGGACATGTGGCTTTATGGTGTACAGCGGCTTGGCACTCAACAGTGGATTGTTAACCGCACACCCTACGCCTCTAGGAACAAGGTATGGTGGATGCTGTCTGGACACATCATCGAGCGAGCCGCCTGGAGGAGCACCTTACCGTTCGATCCTGCTGAGCAGCCATGAATCCTGCCCTAAATTTTCAAAGGCATCCCTCGTTGCGTCCAGTTGCGTCGCCCGAGGCGCCCCACTTAATACTGCGTCTAGGCAGCATGCACTATACTGGTTTTTGGTTTTGTTGATATCCATTGTCATTGGGAAGTAGGTGTCCAGTATTTGGTTTCATGATGTTTCTTTCATGCACTCCACCCTTACAGATACAGGGGTAGGCATTCTGGCAGGGCATAGGCTTGGGAATCACAGAGGATTGCGGCGGGATGTCGGGGTGGTCCTGGATTGGTCGAGATCGCTGGGATATTGGGTATTCGCAGGTGCGGGTGTTTCTTTAGAGTTTATTGAGTTTGGGAGTCCTACCATGTCGTTAGTTAGAATGGGATAGATATCTCCTAACCTGTCCCTAGCTAGCAGGGAGAGTAGCGAACTAGTCCATCGCCCTTCCATGGTCCTCTGCACCTAGAGCTTGTTGCGATCGGGCTTTTATTCCAACATCGACCGACCAAAATATCTGTCACTGTACTTTATCTCTTGATCCCCATTCAGAGTCAACTAATGGGCAGTTCCCTTAGATTCACTAATGGGTAGTTACAAGAATTATCGGCAAGAGAATGCTATAACTTAGCGGTGGGGTAGTAAAATAAAAACAGGAAAACACAGAACCCTGAGTATAGTTGGGACCAGAGATAAACAGACAGCCTTCCAGTCCATTCCATACGAGATGCCTTCCAACCTTTCTCAACTTCAGGACTTAGTAAGGTATAACTTTATTTTGTTAAACCCAGCACACCATGACCATAATATCTATTTTTCTAAGATCGACAATGAGGGCTTCCTTTGCATTAGAAATTGCTCTGAAAACAGCCTAAGGGAAGGAGGACGCTTGTTAGCGGTATCAAAGGTGGGGCTTTCATAGTAAAATCTGTAGGAGGCTACAAAGGGTGTACATCTCTTGCATCTAGCGGACCAGAATTCTAGGTAAATGCTGAGCATAGCCCCGGCGGTTAGTGGAAAGTGGGAATGTTGATTTGGTATCTGTACGGAGGAGGAAAGTGATGAAGGTGAAAGAATTGCTCAGAGTGGTTGACGGTCGGGGGTGCTGAGGTGGACGCTTTCTATTTACATTCTTGCCCAGCGAGAGTGTGGTTGGTCGAGTACTGTAAGCGATATTGAAATTGACTATGGCTGGCCCTAGTGTTTCTCGCCCTCACTGGAACCATCAGGTGTTTTGAAAACTCTTCGCGCGTTTGACTAGTATAGCGGGAACATGAAATGTTGGATATCAAACAGACTAGCCCTAGCTATCAACTATGACACTCAATTAGTATCGGGATTATTTGAGACGGGAGACAGTGGAGGATTTCCTACATTTCCTTTCCATCATTCCTTTTTCTGTCTCCCTGGTTTTTGCCGACTCTGTCTCTATAAGAGACTATACTGTTCCTGTTTCTTTTCCGATATCGCTCTCTCTTATCCCATCGTTCGTAGAAGGGACAAATTTGTCCCTTTTGCTGACGAGTACAACGCCACCGCCACTCAAAATTTGAATTCTTTTCCTTTTGACTCTAGACTTCACTGGAACACAAAGGAAGTCCAAGGGTATTTGAAACAATGATTACAAATGATTTACTAGCTGTGGCATGAAGTGACAAGTGTTTATCCAGAAGTGTACTTTTGGTGAGGATTGAGCACATAAGGAAAAGTCTGTGAATCTCAGCCCACAATGGCAGCCCGGCAACTTCGACCCTCCTCTACTAATATCTCCTGCCTTGAAATCTTCCCTGAAGACTCTGCTTCCCATCATCGGCAAAGTGGTGGGAGAAATGCTTCCGTAAAGACACCCTCCACACATCACGAAAGATCACTTGTCCCCCCCGGCTAAAGTAAAAGCACCACTTTCCCATCACATTATTCTTCTAGTAATAGGGAGACTGTTTCTCATCGTCTTCGGACAGCTTGGGAGTACATTTCCAGTGGTACAAGGGGCATGATTGGTGTGGCGGAGAATTCAAGTCTTGGCGGCTCCTCAAATGAGAATCAGCCCAACCTGCAACCTCGCCAACATGTCAACACCGAGCTTCCAGCAAAGCGCTGAGAGCTTGCAACACACCTACCTATCCCTCTTAAGACCTGTAAGGATTGCTACCTCTGTCGCTAGCGGAAAAAGACTGGGCTGGCTGCACATAGTAGGAGAGGTGATTTACCCAAGCCTTGGTGGAAATGTAACCATTGTGATGTACCTTTATGTCGGCTCCGTGAACGAAATTGTTTTCTTGATTTCCACTGTACTTAGCTAATCTAATTTCTTATTTCACACCTTTATGCCTTTTCTTTGATTTTTAATTAAATTAATTGTGGTCGTGGGGTAGTTACCGGAATGCCAAGAATTTCGCTACGAACAAGGGGATAATCGTCTTTCTCTCACTCGTTAGATACGAATCTATTCTTTTCGCGCGCTCTGTTGCTCCTATACTGAAGTGAATATATCGATAGCCCATTATCTGCTACCTAAAACTTGTCAGCGAAACACTAGACAGGTTTGGCAATAGCGGCGGTGTCTGTTGTTGCGGGTGGAGAATATATTGTTCTACAGGTATTACTTGGAAGCAAGGTGACGATTGGAAGTGTCCAGCAACCAAAAAAGCCGTGATTGCAACATTGACACCAATGCCACTTCGTCCTAATCCTCAATCTAACTTAGCCCAAGCACAGGAAGTCAAAAATACACTAGCTCAACTCCCACTTAGATTACTTGGCAAGGGGATGGGCTGGCTAATTATGGCCTTTGTTTTGTTTTCCTGAATGCTGGATTACCGGTATCTCTGCAAAAGGTTAACAACGTATTATAGATTAAAAAGGATTTTCCGCCTATGATACCGAATCCCTACAGGCACAATGGCAATAGGATGTACACAAGCAAGTAGAGCCTGACTACTTGTATTGCTCGTCCAACACGTGTAGCATCCTACCCACAACCCACAATATCGAACCCAAACATCCCCCCTAGTATAGGCCAGGAGGGTTGACTTACCCCATTATAACACCGTTAACTTGGGGTTAGTGCAGGGCAGGCGCTGCCTCTCTCCCCGAGAAGCGAGATAATGACAGTTTATGAAACCTCCCCCAACCCATCCCGTAAGGCGGCGGTGAAATAAATAAAACAGAATTCCTGCGCAGCATTTTCCCTGAGTCTCCGATGAGCTAGGATATGGTAAATACAGTCTTTGCCGTAGTCTTGACCAAATTGGGTGGGTGATGAGGAGGGGTGTTTGGTGGGCAAAAAAGGACTTTGTCAAGGTTAGGGTTACAAAAGAATTAGCAGCAACTGATCCCGGCTCGTCACCCGCGCAGTTCCGTCATGGCCACTCGTACTTGTACGGTCAAGACTGGAAAGTCTGCAGTCCCTTCCCCTGACCTAGCGGATGCGGCGGCGGGAGTGCATGTTTTTCCGCATGCAAGTGTTGAACCCCAAACCACGTGCCACCTCCAGGCGCCCTTCGACATGCACTGTATAGTTGCCACTTTAGAAATACCATGGTATTCCTTCCAAATTGCTTACAAGGTAAAATAAAAATACAATGAAAATCTCCCCAAAACATGGTAAGAAAGCGCTACCGAGCCGGCCCTCATGAGTATCTCACATCATGTTTCACGATAGAGAAAATATCGAATTACCGTGTGCCAAACACCCCCTTAATCTGATATCATGCAGAACCCTAAACATGAGGCTACAAGAGTAGAATTCCGCACATAAAATCTGAGCACGGCAAGGGTAGGAAGCTAATAGCCGGGATAGATGGGGATATGCCTGGCTGGCTAAGCTTGAATAATTGCTCTAATACTTGTTACAGTCGGACCTGGCTAAAACGAACTTCAAAAACAAGAGCCTCGGTGTTCCCTATAGTCAGAGATTCATTATAATAAAGATGACAAAATGGTCTCGGCTAAAGAGAGTAAAAGAGAGGTAATTCTTTTTTTTTGCATTTGTTTGCGCAAGGATCAATGGCCGGCGAAGCAAGGTACGCCGAGTTTCAGCCATCATTCGGGGAAATCCAAAAAACAAAGCCATCAGCACTCACAGTGTCAAACATGAGAGGAGAAGGGGGCTGACAGCACTTGAGGAGGGCAATAATGAGCAGAAAAGCCAATCCTAGATGCCATCAATCAGGGCACTTTGCATCTCCCAAATGGAATAGCCTATGGCTGTCTCTCTTTTTGTTCCTTATAGCCATTTGAATTTATATGGATTTTCGTTTTTATACCCTTGCGTATTTGCCGTTCCTCTATTCACTGCAGTATAGTAAGCATTTTTCCAATACAACCAATAGTATATCCGGGGGAACCTAATTTTCATGTATGCTATTATAGGTTTACCATAGCCAGGGATTCAATACAATGAGGTTCACTATAGCCCTATGCGACCGCATGCGAACCTCGAAATCATGTAAAAATATTGTCAAGCACTACTATTTTTTAGAAACGACATTTTTTATATGGTGGAGTGCTAAACAGGCTTTGAGCACGTCAAACCAAGACCGCTATTTGAGTTTTTCTAGCCTTGGGCTTCGTAACCCTTGCTCTAAAAAATAAATTATTTATCTTTATCTGACGAGGCTACTATGCTGTCCCGCTTGCAGGGATCATAGGAGAAAAGCCAGTGGCTTGTATTTATTGATACTAGAACGTCCAAACATCACCCTAGGAATTCTCGTACTTCAGATCTCCAAAGCCCTCCTTCGTAATTCCCTGGACTCTGACTCAACAATTTCTTGAATCACATACGTCCTCATTCTGATAATGTCATCATCCCCCCCGAACTCCCACAACCCCCCGCACCACGGTGTCGTGGGTGACGCGTTGATATCAAAGCAGGGGAAGTCACCCGGTCCACCGATATTATTCGGTAGTCGGGAGCAGCTTTGGCGCAACATGATCTCTCTCTCAACGCGATGCTTGACAAGCGCCCTTTCCCTATCACTTCTTATAATAGGTCTCCGGGTCTTCTCACGGATGGGAAAATTGTCGGACATGGAGCAGCGGGGATTCAATTCAATTACAATTCTACTCAGTGCCTTAGCGAGTTTAGGCCTTGGATCCACGTTAGGGCATTTGGGGTCCATGCTGAGATGGCGTCTCCTTGCTAGGAAAAAGTATAAAATACAAGACGTATGTGATGCCCGTTCCTCACAAAGGCTCTGACAAACCCTAATGGACGAGATATAAGTTAGATTGAATTACTGCTTGCCATGCAATCTCTCGCTGGCTCAGCAAAACTCGTTATTGCACATTTTCGGGAATGGAGATTGTCCTTGACCACCTTCATTGTTATGTTGTATCTCTTCCTTAATATTACTGGAAGATTGAGTGTAGCATTGTTCGGGTTAACTTACAACCTGGTAGATGACTTTGTCACGGAGTATCCTACTCTTACCACATATTGGAACTCCAGTGTATTGGTTACTAAGAATGCTACGGACCTCGAGATGGTTGAGATGAGCACCGGTAAGAATTCTACTTTCAGCAAGATAACCTCCGTTTCTCAGCAACTTTGGTTGACCCTTCATGCAGAATCAGAATCATACTTAGATTTGGTTCAAAGTGGATTGACTGCGTTTAGTTATGGACCAGATATCAGATTTAATATTAGTGAACCCACGACTTTGTCCCCAATGACACATCTCGGGCTCAAGATTCTTCATAGTAACAATAAAGAAACTGATGGTAATGTGAGCTTTGAATATTATCTACCGGATTTCACGGGAGAGCGACAGCTCCGAGAGCGGTCGAACCATGGGGTCCACACCTCGGCTAGATGCACTATGTTGCGTCTTGACGGCGACAAGTACTGGAGAGAGTATACAAGTGAGAACCAAACCTCTAAGGGTATGTTACAAATCCTATGGCTAAATACTAATAGAAGGTGTTAAGAGGTTTACAATGATCATAGAAATAGATTGGAGGGATGAGAGAAACGGGGAGACAATCGCTGAGGTATTAAGGGTACTGGACAGCAGGGGTGCCTGGCCCCAGGATGGCGCAAAACAGGTTACTTGGGCAGCACCACTAGTCGGGGGGTTAAATGAATCCTCAGTGACTTGTGAGGAGTCAATCGTCAACGTTTTAGAGATACTTCCAAGAACTAATGCATTATTCTCTAGATGTGGTATATGACAAAACGGCCTGGGAGTGCACCTCAACCCTTTTTGAGACGCTGGATGGAAGCTCCCACCCAAAACCATTATTTGATCCCCCCACCCTTTTTCTCCTACCAATCGCGGAGAGAGTGAAGCGGGGCGGTGAGTCGGCACCACTGGAGTACTTGGACAACTCTTGTGGTGGCTCCTCGATAGTGTGCCAGTCGTTCACCGACCTTTTCCGCCGATCAAGCCCCTCCTTCGGGATGCAAACACTCAATTTTTACAAAAATGGCACAGGAGGCTCCACCATCCAAAAGAGATATTACAACATTTACGTTGCTACCCTGGTAGCTCGCCATCCCATTGCCGCAATGGCCTACGGGAATGAGCTATTCCCGCGTATGCCGAGGGATCCTGCAGCCAGCTGGACTCAGCCTGTCGAAACAACGCTGGAAGTGAAATGGGGTAGGGTTGGCATGACGGCAGGCATCATAGTCGGGGGTCAGATACTTACGATTGCCAGTGTTCTATATTACTGTCGAAATGTGTATGTTCCGGAGGATAGTCATGTGGCAACAGCGGATCTGCTGAAGACGGTGTTGAACGAGATTGGCGATGGGAATACGAGGACGGCGGAGCAATTGCGGGATGCTTTGGACAATGTCCTGGAGGGTCCAGTTAGTTATGGTACCATCCCGGGTCAGCAGGGAGACAAGCCAAGGGTGGCTTTCGGATGTAAGGTGGATAATAATTTTCCCGGATTTCCCCAATTCCGAAAGCGGTCTGTTTTCCGGCGGTGAGGTTGGGGGCAGTGGTAATTGTTCAGGGGTTTTTGCTTTGCCAGCCCTCTAGATGGAGTTTGGTTTATATGGAAGGCAATCTTAAGTTGATAGGATGGAAGAAGGAATCAGTGATTTACCAGATGGGTTTGGGGTTCTCGTTGTATGAATTGACGGGATGAAGCAGGGGCTAGAGCATTCGTGAAACTATTATTATTTCGTATTGCTCCAATTTATATCTGAGTGTCTAGATAAAAATATGTATAGATGTTTCCCTTTGAAATTGGCTAATTCCCTTCCTCGACCTTCTCGTCTCCCAAAATACCCACTCGTTCGTGAAAATGATGACCACAAAGTGAAGTGAACGACTATCCTCAGCCCTAGTATTAAATGCCAATACTCAGGCTCATCACAAACGAGCGAAGGAAATCCGGGCAGCGGAAAATCTCCACCTAATAATCCGTCACTTATCGAGGGGATCTCTAAATCGAGATTCACAAGCCTTCTCATGTTCAAATAATATCTTTCTCCATATTATACCTTTAGCGCCGAGCGAGCGGGGCGCGCGATGGCAGTATACCGTGTTTGATCTTGGAGGTAAACTTCCACCCCCCACTCATATCCCCCAAAATTTTGACCCTAATATCAGAGCTGAGAAAATGGGAAGAGTTACACTTCCCACATCTCCCGGCCCAACCTGCGAAACAGACTGGCACTATACACTCTCGACATGTAATCATTGTAATGTGTAAGTTAGTCATTCAAAGCACCCAAACTTCATTAGGATAATGACTACGAAGCGCAGCCAAGAGCCCTTTTGAGCTCTGGTATCTATAAGGTCCTTGGGCCCGCCACTAACACAGGGAGGAAATTCACAGAGTTGAGGCTCATGGTCTAAACTTTCGCTATTAAGGTTAAGGGGGTGTTTGGCACCTGCTGATTCGATCTAAAACCAAGATTTGGTAATGTTCATATGCACTATGATACAAAACTATAACAAGACGAAAATCATTATACCATACGAACTGGAATATGACAATTGTGAATCTAGCCCGGGCGTTGGAATTGCCCCTTCAAGTAAGGTATCTTGTATTTGTCTCCTGATTCATCTCAGCCGAAAGCTGAAAGAACCTTTCCACCACGTTTTCATTCGATAATCCAAAGAGAGCATTCAGACATCCTTGCGCCATCCCAAGTTATTCCAGTTTTGGCGGTATCGATCTAGCTTTTTCTCCCAACTAGCGCCCCAAGATTTAGGGATTCATCCTAGTATCGCATCTTCTAGTGAATACGGCCTCTAGCATGGAAGCCCTCTCGAGCAATTCCTTATTTCTCAGCAAATTTGGTGGTAATTTATCACTGGAAGCCTTTTGTTGATTCCAAGCTTCGGATACCGTAAGAATTCGAATAATTGGACCTCACACTAGGGCGTTGGAGTTGCCTTTGCTGGTAAGGTCTGGCTCATTTTTTTTTTTTTATGTCTTAAGCCCAAGCTAAGGGGGCCAGTTTTCGCCCTGCGCTTGCCCCCCACCGAAAGGAGGGAATTTCGGACGTCTTAGCGGGAAGTCCAATTATTTGAGTTCTTACGGTAAACTAGACGAGTGATGGAATGATGTGACTCAGAGGGTGTTGAGAACTATCGGGTGCAAAAGAGGGCAAGCGAGTAGTTCCACAGGTTCAAAGGCAAAGTAGTCACCGGAGAAGGCAAAAGACTTATTTTACTTATTGAACAAGAAGACTGTTAAGAGGGAAAAAGAAGAAGGAAAGGAACAAGAAGGAAGAGAGAAGAGAAGCAAGGATTTGAGAACAGGGGGGGGTGACGTAAGTGGTCACGAGGTGTCACTCGTAACTACAGCAACAGATAAGAAGAAACCGCACCCATAACTACAGTTTCCAACAGAGGGCAATTTTCTGCGCCGTCATAAAATGGCACCCACTCGATTGCGATCCTGATAGAAATTGTGGTCACGGTTATGCTATCATTTTCTCTGTCCAGAAGCGAAAGTTTTTGTTGTGCAGCGGAAGATTGTTGATTCAGTTCTCTCGCTAGCTAAGGGGAACATCAACGGTATAAGTATACTGGTCCCAGGCCATAAGTACCCGAAAAAAAAAATTAATGAAATACATGGCAAAACATCCGTGCGTGTCTGTGCCCCCACACAAATGATCACCCTCCATTTTTGGGTACTTATTGCCTCTAACAAGTACCCTATCGTAATGACGCAACCCATGATGTGGAACAAACACTTCCGCGTACGCTCCCTCATACGCAATAGTGAGTAGGAAGCCTCAAGCTAATCTCTCGTACCTCCCCCGGAGGACAATTCCTTAACATTCTCTGTTGCTGCGGTCACAAGTGACATCTCGTGACCAGCTGAGTCACCCCCTGTCCCCTCTCAATATCTACGCCTCTCCCCTTCTTTTCTCTCTCAATCTTCTCTTTGTTCAACTAGCCATACAGGTTGTTCTCTTACTCGGGAGACTGCTCTCCTTTTGAACCCGCGACACCTCTCTCTTCCACTTATACACTCCCGATACCCCTCCACAGATCGCACGACCGGATCTCAAGTGAGCTCTTATCACATCTCGTATTATTATCATGGGTCACAGCGACCGAACAAGAAATGCTAAGATATACAATCTTAGTCAGTGATCCCAAGCGGCAAGCCCATCCCGCTTTGGGCACGGCCGGCCTGGCCCAGGCTTTTTCAGAGACAGCCAGGCCGGGCTGTGGGAAAGCGCCTCTCCAAAACCAAAGCAGGGCCCGCCCTAGGTCGCCGGAAGCTTCGGCCCATGAGTGATAGCGTACTATAACTCTGGCCCTAATATGCAGAAATTGATTTTCGCATATTAGCTTTAGGGCTGAATCGTGCTATCACTCCTAACCCTCTGTTGACTTTATGCGCACTGGAAGGACATCTGAATCTCAATTCTACCTTCGCACTTTATGGGGAAACGGGCATTCTTATATTGTAATATTAGACACAAGTCAGGGGGGATAAAATTCTGTGAAGTGGAGGCTGGAGGGGGTGTAATATCTCGGCTAATATTAATCTACTAGAAGAGGTGGAAGGGTCATCAAAAGGATTGTGCGGAGAGACTAGAGGTAGGATCATAGTCATGTAGTGTGGATATGAAGATCATGATTTTCGCCCACTTGATGAATTGATGTGTTTAAGCGAAATGTATAGCAGGGTAAGCTTCTTTTTTTATTCTCATATACTGAGCGATTAGCCTTGAGAAGCCTGCAGGCCATGGACAGATATCTGCGGACTGCTAGGGTGTCCGCAGATCAGGCAGCCCGAATCGAAGTTGTGAATAACCGGGCGGCTTTGCCTGGACATCCGGGGTCTTTGGCCCGGGTTACTTCTGGGTTAGTCCTAGTGGCTGCCCTGGCGACACTATCCCAATTTCAGGACTCAGTAAGGTATACCTAGGCATCTAGGCCTGTCACACCCAGCACGCCACGGTCATAATATCTGTTGCTCTAAGATCGTCAATCAAGGCTTCCCATGAGTTAGAAATTGCTCTAGAAATCAGCCTAAGGACAGGAGGGTTCTCGTTAGCGGTATCACAGGTGGGATTTTCACAGTAAAATCTCCAGGTGGCTACAAAGGGGGCACATCTCTTGCATCCCGCCGGCCAGAATTCCAGGTAAGTGCTGGTCATAGCCTCCACGGCTAGTGGGAATATTGGTTTGATATCTGGCCGGAGGAGGAAAGTGATGAATGCGAAAGAATTACTTGGAGGAGTGACTGGTCGGAGATGACGGGGTGGACCCCTCTATTAGCATTTTTGTCAGGGAAGAGTGTAGTTGAGAGAGAAAAGTTACTGAAAGTAAAACACTAAAGTGATTTAAGAATAGTAGTAATGTCGCTATACTCGGGGGAAAATTAAATACTCGCACACGGCGTTTGACAACGGTTATCCCTCATCAACCACCGTCCCTTATCCACTATTAACCCGCCTCGCCATAATTCCTACCACGATCTGTTTCATGCATAATTTCCCAGATACTTTCTTGAATGGGAATCTCTAAGTTACATGGTATTTCTATTATTTTTTCTATAAAGGGGCTAGGTACTAACTTTATTTACTTATAGTTGATAGTTAATTATTGCTGGGGTATCACGGTTGAGGGATGGTCGTGAGGCATGTGGTTGTCGCACGCCATGTACGAGTACCGCAAAGACTGGTCTTATTGGAAATGGAGCTAACACCGGAGGAGTCAATGAAGCGAGTTCGCCACCCTGGTGGTGCAGTTAGAGCACAGTAATTTTCGGAATACTCACGGTTAATTGAACCTCACTGAACTTAAAGTTCCTATAGGTAATGAAAAAAGAAACCTCCCTCCAATGAGGAGTGTTCCATAACTCCAGTGAGTGGGCAAGAAGTGAGCCATGAAGAGTATTTCAAAGCGTATCCCATCACTCACCTCTCTTCTGATATTCGGCTAAGTTGCCACCCTCACTTAGCGCCATTTCCAATAAGACCAGTTTTTGCGGTATTTAATTTGCCCCCGAGTATAATACTTGCGAGTAGGAAATTTTTTACTCTATTACAAGGAAACAAGTTAATGGTTTAAAGAATCTAGCAAAAAAAAGAGATGATTACAATATTGACATCAATACCACTTCATCCCAGTCTTCAATCTATGTCCAAGCACAGGAAGGCAAAAAGATACTGGCCTGACTCTCACTTGTATTACTTGGCGAGAAGATGGGTGACCAATCATCGTTTTTGCTTTAATGCTGAGTCACTGGTATCTCTGCATAAATGTAAGGTAGTATTACACAATATTATCCAAGAGAATTTTCAGCCCACAGAATCCCAACCAACCCACACAATGGCAATATGGTGACAAGAGCGCAGAGCCTTTACACTTGCACCACCGGTACTGTACAGTACTATACTCGTCCACCACGTCCAACATCATACCCACCACCCACCATACCGAACTCTAAATAACCCTCCCATGATGGGCGAGGAAGGTTGACTTGCCCCACTATAACACCGTTAACTTAGGGTCAATGCAGGGTGTGGCGCCGCTGCTCCCTGCTCGAGAAGTGAGATAATGACAGTTTATTAAACCTCCCTGAATACATCCCCTGAGAAAGGGAAAGTCCCTGCGCGGCATTTTACCTGAATCGCTGATGAACTTGAATATGGTAAGCACAGTCGCCGCAGTAGTCCCGACGAAACTGGATCGGCGACGAACAAGGGTGTCCGGCATGCAAAAAAAGGATTTTGTCAAGGTTAGGGCTACAAAAAATTACTAGCCACTAATCCCTGTTCGTCACCAGCAAGGTTCAGTCGCAACTGTCATACAGGTGTGCTCAAGGCTCTGTGGTCCCTGCCCCTGACCTAGCGGATGCGGTGGCGGAAGTGCATGTTTTTCCGCATGCAAGTGTTAAACCCCAAACCACTTGCCACCTCTGTTTTCCCAAACGAGTCGAGTCTATTTATCTAACACGACCAGGCGCCTTTCGGCATGTACTGTACGGTGCCGCTTTGAAATACCAGGGTATTCCTTCCGAATTGCTTACAAGCCGCTAAAATAAAAATACCATTAAAATCTTCCCAAACCATGATCTGAAAGCGCTACCAAGCCAGCCCTGATGAGTATCTCACATCATGTTTCATGATAGAGAAAAGATCGAATTACTGCGCGCCAAACACCCGTTAATCTGATATCATGCAGGACCCTAAACAAGAGGCTACGAGTGTAGAATTCCTCACATAAAATCTAAGCATCAAAAGGGTAGGAACCAAGTAACAAGGATAGGTAAAGATATATTTGGCTAGCTAACCTGGAATAATTGTTCTAAGATTTGTTGCTAGACCGTGTATCATACCCTGCTGTTTGAGACAAGAATCGTTACTTTAGCCTCAATCTAATGTCGTTTCAGGGAATTCTGAGTTAAGGAAATCCCACAGTATTTGTGCCACACGGCCCAACTTTATATATATATATATGCAAAGTATGCACATATAAATGGAAATACCATGGCATTTGTGACATGCCAAGTAGGCCCTAGCTCACGGAAGAATGCAGTAAGGTGCGGGCTGGTCGCATTCGTTATATAATATAATGCAGTTTTTGTCCCACTTTTGTCTCATTCTTGTCCATAAAAATAAAAGTAAATGGAAGCCTGTTTGGCAGACACACCAAATCGGCATTTTTTTTTATATTGAGCCCCATTGTTTTATGGCACCTTTTCGAGAAACCAGCTGAGGGTTGCGGGGTAAAAAGGGAAATTCAAGAAAAAGTACACCTGATATAGTGCGAGAACGGATGGGTTTGGACAGGTCTACAGGTTTTGTTTGCAACAGTATAGCTTACCCCAGGCCAGGCTAAATCAAGTAAAAAAATCTAGAAATATACGCAAACTAGGACAGCTATTTTTTTTCCTCAATTGGTGCTAGAAAGCAGAAGGAATGCTATCTGTTGTACTAGTAAATGGAACCTGGGGGGTACTCTTCGGTTCTTGCAAGATAGGCGATAGTACTATACCAGGTAGACTTTTTGAGGATAAAAGCTGTCACATAATTTATGAAAGCGAATATTTAGGTCACCTAATTAAACCTAAAATCTAGTAAATTTTTTCTCTCATTATGTGAACCCTGAAATAATGTGAAAATATTGTTAAACACTATTATTATTAAATTTCTGAAAAACAGCATTTTTTATATTGCGACCTGCCAAACAGGGCTTAAGCACTGCAAATCAAGCGCGCTATTTGAGTTTTACCAGCCTGAGGTTTCGTAACCCTTGCAAAATAAAATATTTATATTTACCTGACAAGGCTACTATACCCCCGCTTGCTAGTAGCCTAGGCGAGGCCAGTGGCTTGTATTTATTAATAATAGCAAGTCCAAACATATGATATCACCGTAGGAATTCTCATACTCTAGATCTCCAAAGCCCTCCTTCTTGATTCCTTGGACTCAGATTCAACAATTTCTTCAATCGCATAAGCCCTCCTTTCGATAATGTCATCACCCCGCCCCAACTCCCAGAACCCCCCGCCCCATAGTGGTGCGGGCGACACGTTGGGATCGGTACCGGGAGAGTCGCCCAGTCCGCCGATATTACTCGCAAGTCGGCAGCAGCTCAGGCGCAACCTAATCTCCCTCTCAACGAGATGCTTGACAAACGCTCTTTCCCTATCACTTCTTATTATAGGTCTCCGGGTCTTCTCACAGATGGGAAAATTGTCCCACATGGAGCAGCGGGGATTCAATTCAATTACAATTCTACTCGGTGCCTTAGCGAGTTTGGGCCTTGGATCTATGTTGGGACATTTAGGGTCGATGTTGAGATGGCGTCTCCTTGCTAGGAAAAAGTATAAAATGCAAGACGTATGCGATGCCCGTTCCTCACTGAAGCTCCGGCCAATCCTAATGGACAAGATGTAGATTGAATTACTGCTTGACATGCAATCTCTCGCTGGCTCAGCAAAACTTCTTGTTGCACATTTTCGGGAATGGAGATTGTCCCTGACCACCTTCATTGTTATGTTGTATCTCTTCCTTAATATTACTGGAAGATTTAGTGTAGCCATATTTGGGTTAACTTACAACCTGGTAGATGATGCTGTTACGGAGTATCCTACACTTACCACATATTGGAACTCCAGTGTATTGGTTACTAAGAACGCTACGGATCTCGAGATGGTTGAGATGAGCACCGGTAAGAATTCTACTCCCCGCAAGATAACCTCCTTTTCTCAGTAACCCCGGTTGACCCTTCATGCAGAATCATACTTAGATTTAGTTCGAGCTGGATTGACTACACTAAGTTCTGGACCAGATATCAGATTTAATATTAGTGAACCAACGACTTTGTCCGCAAACACACATCTCGGGCTCGAAGTTCTTCATAGTAACTATAAAGAAACTGACGGTAATGTGAGCTTCGAATATTATCTACCGGATTTCACGGGAGAGGAGGAGTCCCGAGAGAGGTCTCGCCATGCGGTCCACACCTCAGCTAGCTGTGCTATGTTGCGTCTTGAAGGCGATAAGTACTGGAGAGAGTATACCAGTGAGAACCAAACCTCTAAGGGTATGTTATACAAATCCCATAGTTAAATACTAATAGAAGGTGTTAAGAGGTTTACACTGATCATAGAAATAGATTGGAGAGATGAGAGAAACGGGGAGACAATCGCTGAGGTATTAAGGGTACTGAGTAGCAAGGGTTCCTGGCCCCGGGATGGTGCACAACGGGTTACTTGGGCAGCACCACTAGTCGGGGGGGCAAATGGATTTTCAGTGAGTTGTGAGGAGTCAATCATCAACGTTTTGGGGATACTTCCAAGAACTAATGTGTTATTCTCTAGATGTGGTATATGACAAAACAGCCTGGGAGTGCATCTCAACCCTTTTTGAGACGCTGGATGGAAGCTCCCACCCAAAACCATTATTTGATCCCCCAACACTTTTTCTCCTACCAATCGCGGAGAGAGTGAAGCGGGGCGGTGAAGAGACACCACTGGAGCACTTGGACAATTCTTGTGGTGGCTCCTCGATAGTGTGCCAATCGTTCATGGACCCTTTCAACCAATCAAGCCCCTCCGTCGGGGTACAAACACTCAATTTTTACAAAAATGGCACAGGAGGCTCCACCATCCAAAAGCAATATTACAACATTTACGTTGCTACCCTGGTAGCTCGCCATCCCATTGCCGCAATAGCCTACGGAAATGAGGTATTACCACGTACGCCGAACGATTTCGGGATTCAACATGTTGAAACAATGCTGGAGGTGAAATGGGATAAGGTTGGCATCACGGCAGGCATCATAGTAGCCGGCCAGATACTTGTAATTGCCAGTGTTCTATATTACTGTCGAAATGTGTATGTTCCGGAGGATAGCTATCTAGCAACAGCGGATCTGCTGAAGGCGGTGTTGAACGAGATTGAAGATGAGAATACGAGGACGGTGGGACAATTGGGGGCTGCCCCGGACAAGGCCCTGGAGGGTCCCATTAGTTATGGTACCATCCCGGGCCAGCAGGGAGACCAGCCAAGGGTGACTTTCGGATGTAAGGTGGATAATAACTTTCCTGGATTTCCCCCATTCAGAAAGCGCTCTGTTTTCCGGAGGTGAGGTGGGCGGCAGTGGTAGTTTTTTAGGGGGCTTTACTGCTCCAGTCCTCTAGATAGAGTTTAGTTTATATGGAAGACTATCTTAGGTTGCCAGGATGGAAGGAATCAGTGATGTAACCGATGTGTTTGGGGTTTTCCTTTCGGATCATGTTTTCACGCGGTATGGTTTGACGGGATGCAGTCGGGGCCTGAGGTATTCATAGATTTATTACGTTCAATAGCTTCACTTTGTGTCTACAGGCCCACATACGTGTATATATCTCCCTTTTGAAATTGGCCAATTCAACTCTTTAATCACCTTGTCTTTCAAAGCACCCATGCTTTCGTGAGGATAACGACTACCAAGCGCAGCCAAGAACCCTATTGAGCTCTGGTATCTATGCAATGCCTGGGTCAGCAACTAACACGGGTAGGAATTTACAGAGTTGAGGCTCTTGGTCTAAGCTTTTGCTATTAAGGTTGAGGGGATGTTTGGCACATGTGATTCGATGTAAACCCAATATTTAGTAATTTCCATATGCACCATAGTACAATACTGTAGCAACAGGAAAATCATTATGCTATACGAACTGAGATATCATAATTGAGAATCCAGTCAGGGCGTTGGAATCGCCTCTCCCAGTAAAATCTCCTGTATTTGTCTCTTTATTCTTCTCAACAGAGGGCTAAAAGAGAACATTTTCTCTTGATTCTCACTCGTTAATCCAAAGTGGGAATTTAGGCGTCCTGCCACCATCCCCAATTATCCTAGTTTTGGCCGTATCAATCCACACTCTTCCAACTGGCACCCCAAGACGCAGCAATCCATCCTAATATCGCACTTTCTAGCAAATACAACCTCTAGAATTGTAGCCCTCCTGAGCAACACCTTATTTATTTATTGGTAATTTATCTTTTGAAACCCTGTGGGAATTCCAAGCTTCTAATAAACCAAACAAATGAGAGAGTGATGTGACTAAGAGGGCTAATTTTTGAGCCGTCAAATAATATCACTCGGTCGATTAGATCACACTCGGGGATCCGCAGTCAACCCTAACAGCATCCCGTATTACTATCATCGATTACAACAACAGAACAAGAACAACAGCCAATATATACAATTTTAGTCCAGCGCAACCTCCAAGATTTCATAAGTACAACGCTCCTAACTTTCTCCTACGGGTCCGCACCCCGGATATTCTGGCTATAGCTCCATTCCGCTGACGGTGCATCAGCAAAAATAATACCTTGCGTTCCGTGCGTTCCGTGCGTCTGACGCACCTGACGCCGGAACCCTAATCGCGAATCAGGACGCAAGTCGGATCGACGTTGGTACTGACTTTGCGTTACTTGGCGCCATCCGTCCTGACGCCATCCGGACTCAGACGCCTACGTCCTGTGCGTCCTGACTGCGTCTGGTGCTCCGCTACTCCGTCCTGACGCCGCCTCATCCAGGACTCTCCCGTCCTGACGTCACCTGATCTACGACTCTCCCGCCCTGACGACGTCTGATCTACGACTCTCCCGCCCTGACGACGTCTGATCTAGGACTCTCGCGCCCAGATGCCGGTTCCTTCTCACCGAACGTCAGGGCTCGTGGATCTTACCACCTCTTGTCCCGATTGTTTCTTCTCCTGCCTCCCTCGTCCGGATCCCAAGATCCTGATCTCTCCCTTCCTGACGTCTGGTCTGTTCTTGCTGATCTTACCCCCTATACATGCCGCGTCATGATCCAATCGTGACTCTATCAGACGTCGCCTTGTGATCTCTGACGCATCGTGAACTAAGTCTAATGCTATCCTGGTCCTACGCCTAGAGGCTTTTCCTAACGCTGTCACCATGAGTTTTACCGTAT
>Ga0307517_10001425_pt1 | contig 40186 bp, 32 predicted proteins | sample 23_EM_MG_FD_194515 | JGI IMG/M metagenome (GOLD analysis project Ga0307517, IMG submission 194515) | Populus trichocarpa ectomycorrhiza microbial communities from riparian zone in the Pacific Northwest, United States - 23_EM | ecosystem: Host-associated > Plants > Roots > Unclassified | place...
CTTTCCTTGTTATATGTGGCCGTTGGCCCGGCGGAGGAGAAACCTGCGCAGAAAGTGGATATTTAACTGGTGCCGTGACTTTCTTTTGTTTATGTTTTTGATTTATAGGTTTTGTTCTCTCCATAGCTAGCGCTGCATGAGGCTTTTTGTACCTAGAAACAATGAACGCATGATTACAAAAAAAAAAAAAAAAAAAAAAACGACCAAGAGATAGGATAGGTTTTTTATCTCCATAGTTAGCGCTGCATGAGTCTTTTGTACCTTTAAACATAATAACCATTTGATTACAAAAAAAAAAAAAATAATAACCAAGAGATAGGATCTTCACGCAACTATCTAAGTACTTTTCTATACTTAAGATATTGCAATACGATTACTTTTACTCTCTTTCTATATACTTCTCCTCTACCAAAGCCTACACCTTAAGAACCCGGAGACTATTGTGATAGTCTCGACGGCCCGCTCGAACATAGGACTATTGTGATAGTTCTATCAAGCACGACAATCCATTCATCTTACTATCTGACGAGATAGTATCCTTCAACGGATCAATCAGACTAGCAAGCCAGTCCCGTACTATCTGAAGAGATATTATTTCCCTACGCCGCATTATAGAGAAAAAGACTTGCTCACTATAGGAAACAACTGTCGTTGCCTGTTGCCTAACTACCTAACAATAGGATTGTTACACTATAATGGAATATGCAGTCTAAATGCCTACATACCAATAGTATCATGAGTATGGAGTGATCAGGTCCGATACTCATCTATCAATGCATAATGCGTATGCATTAGTAAGAGTAGAGAACTAGTTCTCTAATCATCGTTCCAATCAGTTAGCCATATCTTGAAACGTGAACTCTTTGAGGTTCCTGAGTAGTCTCCCAGATGCCTCGGGGAAGTCCCTACTCAGGAAGCTTGAGTTCGGATATATGCTCTCCCCTATTGTGGCATATACCTCGTGCATAATTATGCAAGCTATTCCCGCTAGGGTAATACGCTTGTTGAACGATCGCCCCATCTAGTACCAGCGACGACCGCCGTAGTATCGGCGACGAGGATAGAATGGTCGGCCGTAGGTGCGTCTGCCTCTTCCGTAAGTCATTGCTGTATTGGCAACTTCACGTCCTAAGAGTTCGGGGGCTGTGCGAATCGTGAGTTGTGTGGTGATGATGACTGGTTGCTCAATCGGCGGCAGTGGTGTGATCACCTCTTCCTGTTACATGTGGGAGGGGTGATGTAACGTTGTGGGAGCAGTGAAAAAAATAAATGGTGTGGGTGGGTAAAATAAATTAATGGTGTGGGTGGGTAAAATAAATAAATGGTGTGGGTGGGTGGTATGAGTCATGCGTTGCTATGACGTCTCCCACTTTGGTCGAGTGGGAGTGTCCACTCATTTGCGTTCCTAGTCCGATGACCTTGGGCACAGTGCGTAGTAATTGGGATAAGTGTTGGGTCCCACCGCTCCCACTGCTTGTATAATATTAAAAGAAGCAGTGGTTGCGTGGTTTAAGATGTCTTGGTATTTGTAACATGTATTCTCTTGGCATATCGCTTAAGTACCCACGGTCGCACCGTTCAGATTCGGACAAAACATGCTACCCTCACGATGGATTCGAACACTTCTACTACTCTTCACGCTTCTCCCACTACCATCCCTACCGACCTTGCAAGTACTCCTGATCTACCTCCTTTTAATCCATACCCAGCACCCGAGACGCTCAGAATATGTCCTCCTCACGTCCTGCCCTCCCCTCCCACACGCCCGTCAATCCAGTCAACGCATACCACGAGAAGGAGAACCCACTGCCTCTATTGCTCGAAGCATCGGCGAGACTGGAACGGGAACTGTCGGCCTACTGGTTGACGATGACGACCTACCGTTTGCTCGACGTCAATCTTCCTTTCGAGTCTGTTGTAAACACCTGCTCGTCACATACTCCCAGGCTGACGGGTGCGACCCGGATTCAATTGTGCGAGTACTTCGAGGAGATCAACTCGTGTTCAGACTTGGACGAGAATGACATGCTGATAGCGGGGTGCATTACCACCCTTTCTGCCGTCGAGTGGGTGGAGGACGGATCAAGTCGACGAGTGCCCGGTTCCTTCACGTACGATGTGGCGATCGCGTATATCCCCCGAATCCCCAGATCGTATACAGGACTCTCGAAAGAGCTTGGGACTACGTGGGGAAGGAGGGCGACATCGTCGTTGAGGATTTCATGTGGGAGAGTTGTGAAATGGCAGCCAGCGGTGGGAGGTCGCAAGCTGCGTGGCTTGCATGCTTCGATACACTGACTAAGGATGAAGTAGGTTCCCCTCTACCAGCCCTCTAAATGCTCCCAGAGTGATCCAGAGTGACAATTCTAGGCGACAATTACTTTAATTAATAAGGCTTGTTCGGAATCATTGCTGACGTTATGGGTAGTTTCTTGAGAACGTTCGAGCTTTGGATGCCAGGTTTTATCTCTCGTACTTCAATAACCTTCGAAGTATAGCAGACCATCATTATCGGCCCGCCGTGGAGGAATATAGATCTGCTTTCGAGGATTGGAATGTTCCGGGAGTCCTGTCGCAGTGGGCGGAGTGTATTGGGGAGAATGTAGATAGGCCAGTTTCCTTGGTAATTTGGGGTCCCTCGCGGACGGGTAAAACTCAATGGTCTCGGTCCCTTGGTTCACATGTTTTCATGTCGGGCATGTTTGATCTTTCCTTGTGGCGTAATATAACATGTGTACATGTTCCGGTAACGGTACACAGGAGCGGGCAGTGCAGGATCTCCTATGTTTAGTTGATTTATATTTGGTTTATTTGATTTGATTTCAGCTCCGCCACTATCTCTGAGTCAGATCGGCTATGCTACCGTATTGCTATGTTTAGTTTGCTTTGCTGGAAGTTTATATTTAGGATTCCGGGTATGGAATGGTCATGTAGCACTGGCGAAGGCTGAGCACTGTTTGTTTGTTTGTTTTTTTCTTTGGTCTTGCAGGATTACAGGATTCCGGTATGTGCGCAGCTGCTGGTAATGATCGTGATTGCAGGAAGGCTATCGCTCTTGGGTTTTGTATTTAAACCAGTCTCCTGGCTAGCAGGAGACAGCAGACTTCGACAGACCTTCAGTCTAAGAATACACTTGGTTGAACGGCAATCCCTGAGTTCTATTTGTCCTTCAACTATTATCTCTTACCTCCGGTCCCTTGAAGCCTCCCTTAGCACCAGCGCTAGCAGGTCTACCGCCGGTCCTATTGTATTTTCGTTAGACAGGAATAAACCTGTTACACGTAATGATTGTGATTACATCTTGTTTGACGATATTTCCTTTACGAGTATGGATTTCTTCAAGTGTTGGTTCGGGGCGCAAAGGGAGTTTAGCATTACAGACAAGTACATGCGTAAGCAGAGCATTAGACACGGCAAGCCGTGTATTGGTTGTTTTAATCGCGATATCAGGTTGGAGTCCTGGGCGGATTTGGAATGGATGGAGGTTAATTGTTTGTTTGTAAACATAACTGAGTGATCGTTTTGAAATACGCTTGGTACGGGAAAGTAATGGGAAGGGGGCTGCGCCCCCATTCTCCCAAACTGATTCTCGACGATGTAATAGACCTCCAGCTACCCCGCCGCCAGCCTAGACACATCACGGGAAGCACTTGCTATTTGTGGAGATGGTTAATATCAGACCGGTCTGACTGCCTCCGAGTGTTAGCTCACTTTAGGCAGGTGAGTTGGACAGCCCTGAGCTGAGCAGGGCGCTCGCCAAAGGTCACAATGGTTGATGTGTGTTCTCTGGCTTTACATTATTCTACTTAACTAGAGCGAGAGACACCCTATTCTAATAACCAACGATCCTCAAGAGAACTTATTGAGTGCAGCTTTCTGGCTTAACCATATTAAGTTTTACCGCTTGATTCTACTTTGAATTATCTTTATCTTTATTTTGATCCTTACTTCTACTTTGAGTCTTCGGTGCGGTTGCAATCTTAGGATCCATCTTCCTACAGAGTGCCCCAGTTACATGGGGAGATTGGTGGACCATGGAGAAAAAAAAGGTAAGATGGCCTATCTAGTCTTTCAAAGCTATTTATACCTCTCTGCGTTATCCTTTACATACTCAGTCCCAGTGTAGGGTCTCATTCTCACATTACCGGTAACTATTTGTTTTCATTTTCTCAGTTGGTTATCTTGCCAATGTTCATACTCTCCTGATATCTGATCTTGTTTGCTTGTCAAGATCTTTACCAATCTTGTTCTTAGTATGCCTAGTTGCTAATTTTACTGTTTCGGGCTCTCCACGGGATTGTATATCCTGAGATTTTAGGAATTAAGCTGAGAGCTGCAGCTTCTTCTACAGGGGGTCGAGGATAGGATCATGGTGTTTTTGGATAGGGTTTATTATGCTCGCCTATTTTGCTCCTCCGACGCCAAGGCGAGCTCCCAGTGACCGCCTGTGACCCCGGGTTCGACAAGCTCAATTCCTTGACACCGTAACTTTTTCAGCCACATCCGACATCTGGGTTGGGTTTCTCGGGCATGGCATCGGGCAATCAGAGCTAATCATTTAGATTGCGGTAATCTCTATTGGACAAAAGTTTGTGCCACAAGCCAGGCGCGAGGCTTCGGAATAGCATCATCATCTCCTCTGATATGATACCTCAGAAGAAAGAATGGCGAGAACACTGCCGGACAGGATTTTTTTCCGCTACCGTTAGAGGCATTTTCAGGAATGCACTGCTAGCTTAGCCTCGAACTCGAAGGGAAGATGCACTCAATGGAGCGAGCAAGCAAGCGCTTGACCAGGGACGATGCATCCAGAGGAGAGGAGCCAATGACAGTTTAGCCCCGCCTGTCACTTTTACTCTCCCGGGTGACAACTCATCCCACCCACACCAGAATTGGTTGGCTGGATGAAGGAGCTGCTCTTGAGCTCCGGTGGATGGAACTTCTTTTTTGGAATAAGGGAAAAGAATTAAAAAATTTATTCAAACATTTCCCCCTCCTCCCCCCCCCTTTATTTTATTTGATATTTTATTTCATTTCATTTTTTATTCATTTTATTTTTTTCTTACCTGTGCTTGTGGTGGTGGTTGTATTGGAGGGCTGGAGGAGAGAGTACTGGCATCTCTCTTCTGCGTCTCGTTTCATAGCTGCCGTGTGGCCTGTCACTAACGGGCCCGTGGTGGTGAGAGAAATAACGTGCGGACCGAGTCAGAAAGAAGGACCAATATCGGGACGGGGAGGACATTTGCCATCTGGAATACTCTACCCTTTCCTTCCCTTTCTTCTCCTCTTGATCCCTCCTCCTCTTGATCCCTCCTCCTCCTCGTGCGGGTTACGGTTGAATCCAAGCGCGAATGGATGGTGAGAAGGAGACTAACCCACGCTGCTTGCCTGCTGGTGTTGCCCTGCACTAACCTCCATCATCCTTAGCTCTCCCCCATTCCATCCCCCCACCGCCGTTTTTGTCCACACCCCCTCTTGCTCGGAGGGACCTCCTACTGTACCGTACCTAACCTCCATCACACATCGACACCAGGCCTGTTTTCCCTGCTTGTCTGCCTGCAACAACAAGCAGCTAGTTGCTTGCTTGCTTGCTGCCAGCTGCTACTCAATCCATCAAACTCCAAATCCCTCAGTGGGCCTTTCTTTCTTCTTACCCTTTCTTTTCCTCGCCCCTTCCCTTCCAACCGTATTCCCCCCCACCATAGTTTGAACTACTGCGTCCCATCCCCTCCCTGCCGTTCCGGCTACGAATAACGTTAACGTTAACGAATATCGTGGGTAGTCTATCCCCCCCCCCCTATCCATTACATTTTGTATTCCAGTCTTCTGCCCCCCTTCGACGTTTCCTTTCATACCACCCCCATCATCTCTCTCTTCCTTTTTGTCATCATCGCCATAAACTCCATCGCTATCCCATCCTTTTCCTTACAACCTTACCAGGGAGCCTCCCCTCACCGCCTCCTATCGCTCGCCCCTTTCTTCTTTCTTTTCTTCTTTCAGTCGTTGTTGTTACTATTGCTGACAGACTCTCAACGTCACCAGGTAAATGCGATAAGGGAATAGGTTAATTTATTTTTTATCGTTTGTTTTTATTTTGTTCTTTTTCTCTTCTGCGTCTTCTCCTCCCATCCTTTTTTTTTCAGGGAAGGAATAGAAAGGAAGGAAGGAAAAAAATAATACGGAAAGGGAAATCAAGAAAAGAAGGAAGGGGGCCTCTTTTTTATGTTGCCGAGGGAGCTTAAGTCTGAGGAGAAGGTCTGAACGGAACGAAAAGAAAGGGAGGAAGAAACGGGTTGGAAGAGAGTGAGAGAGGAAACTAAAAATTAGGGGAAAAATATATCTACAAACACGTGAGTATTATTGATACATTGATCGAACCCTCTCCGCCTCCCCGCTTATTTTTTTTCGGAAATAGCAATTGACTTTCGTTGGTACCGTAGCACACGAAATGGAGCAACAACAACAGCAACAGCACCCCTACCTAGACTTTAGTTCGGGGTTCGCTACGCATTCCCAGCCGCCTCCGCCGCCCCAAAATCGTCCCGAGTCTCCTAAACGTGACGACAACACGAACTCTGGGGTTGACCATCGCTCCCAGATTGATGGGCGGCAGCAGCAACAGCAGCAACAGCAGCAACAGGGCGTTAATAACGGCAATGGAGGTGGAGGGTACGTTGATGTGTTTGACAATCACACCGATCTGCTCGTAGATTATTCCGAGGATCAGGAGCCAAGGAATAATAGTGGGAATGGAATTGGGGGGAACAGTGGGAGCAGTGGTATTAGTGGAGCCGGCGGAGGTATGGGCGAGGGAGGTGGTGGTGGGGGAGTTGGGGGTTCGCCTTTGCAGCATTTCAATAAGTCTCCCAATACTCTCGGTCCTGCATTCGATCTTGAGCCTCAGTATCATAAAGGTGATCATCAAAGTGCTTCTTCATCATCTCCTGTAAAGCAGCACACCCAACCGATCCATGTGAATCCAGTACAACCGTCGCCGCATCAGCAACAACTACACCAGACATCCCCGACTTCTCGCTTCACTCAGGTTCGTCCGGGAAAAGACCATTCATCGCCAGAGCAGCACTATTTCTCAACGGCTGCCTTACCCCTTCCAAATCAGCCCCAATCGCAATCATCGCCGGTGAACCCCTATTCACATCCGGCTGGTGGACACAGGACGTCTTCGTTCGGCAGTGTCAACAGCAATGACCCCCGGCTGCAACAAGAATCCTCTCCGGTCCACAACTTCTCGAAGCCGGTTCCAGCTCAGAGGCAATCTCCCGTGACGCATTTCTCGCAGGTCCAATCCACTCCGCCCTCATACCATGATGATCCTCCCCCGGGATTCCGGCTACCACAATCTACCTCCCCCGCTGCGGCCCCTAACCAAACGCCCGCTTTCAATCAGCCATACCCTCGCCCTCCGCTATCTAATGCATCGAATTCTTCACAACCGCTGTATTCGAATCATCGAGAAGCGCAGCCGGCTCAACATACAACTCCACCATCAAAGAACGAACCTACTTCATCTTTCACGGCTGGCTGGCTGGATCGCACAATGGATCCTGTCCCACCACCTCCACCTGGATCTGGTCAGCCAATGGCGCAGTCGGAGTCGATGCGGTCGCTGCAGGAAGGCTCGGTTGTGGAATCACGGCAGTCTAATTATAATAGCCCGAATGCGGGTACATCAAGTCTGGGGCGTCCACCGGTGCTTGGAACTCGCCCTTCGCAAGAGTATGATCGGCATCAGTTGCAGCAACAACACCAGCACGGGGGGCATGATGCTGGGGTTATTCAGAGACCTACTCCGCCGAGTCAACCGCCCTCGCAACAATCTCACGTATCGCATCAATCGCACATGTCGCATCAGGCTGGGAATTATAATTCCTCATCTTATGATGATAGCGCGAGCAGGGAACGGGAGCGCGAAAGAGAAAGAGAAAGAGAGCGGGAAAGGGGAGGGGAACAGCCGCCTTACTCACATCACTCTCAGCAACAGCCGGCTTCGCCACCTTATCAGGGGACCATGTTCAATTATCAGCAGCACTTGCAGCGTCAGATTCTCACTGCATCGACGTCACCTCGGGGGAGGACTGGATATGGCCCCCCACCTCTACCATCACAGCCAATGCAGACTGGCAAAGCTACGAGCCCGCTGAGCTTCCGGGCCGGCGAAATATACAAGCCACCGCCGACCAATTCCAGCGGTTTAAAGATTTCATCTCCGGCCTCTAGTCATCAGACCTCATCGCCTAATCAGCAATTTAGCGGACAAAGTGGGAGTCCACAGGAGAGGAGGGTTTCTTTCGGGCAAGGGCAGATGCCCCAGAATACCAGTCCCTTACAGAACCAAAATAACCAGGGCGGGTATGGCAATCCAACCAGTAGCCCCCATAATCAGAATACGCCGCTGAGTTATTCGAATTCTCCACATGGTTCAAACACAAATTCCGCACGACCTAATCGTATTAATCCTTATTCTCCACCGCAAGCGTCTCACCAGCAACAACAACAACAGCAACAACAACAGTCACCTCTGGAGGCCCTCGAAGTGCCCCATGATGACCGTGATCACTCGCATGATCGCAATAGGGATCGTGAATCGGAGATGCGGGACCGCGAGCGAGGGTGGGATATGGATGGAGAACGGGAGAGGGAACGAGAGCGAAAATGGGATCGTGAGCCTCGAAAGAACACAGGACTTCCCCCGATAGATACACATGCTCAGCATCACCGCGAACCTTACCGTCCGCAGCCTCTGCTTACCCCACTCCCTGACGGCCCCGCTCCTCCGCCTGCGCCATCTTGTCCTCCCCCGGATACTCCTAATAGTGAATTTGGTAGTCCTGGTGCCCCGCCGTATCTTAGGTCAGGTGGGTACCGTGGGCTTATCAACATGGGGCTTATGGGGAAAAAACTACGTGAAGATGGTGATGCCGGGACACCGACTGGCTTTCTTAGGACCCGTGGAGGAAAGAAGGGTTCTGATGAGACACGCGGTCCTCCTCCTTTACGAAGGAGAGTCAATAGCGGTGGTAGTAGTAACTTGGGGAAGACAGAGAGACCTGGAAGCGCAGAGGAGGATGATCCTATCCCGACCGAGTATAGACCGCAGAAGAGGATCGATGAGGATGATGGCGAGGAAAGGGATGAGAATGAGGAAGTGAGTAATAGCGTCAAGAAGGGTCTCGGGTTGAGGTTCCAGTCATCACCTGGTATATCAGCTCAGCCGCCTATCGGGAATGGAATGACACAGCAACCTCAACAGCCGCAACAACCACAGATGGCGCAGAATACCCAGAACTCGCCGAACTCCCAAAAGTCTCCCGAAAAGCCAGGTTTCGTTCGATCTCCGCCTACCGGCGGTGTCGTTACCCAGCAGCGGAGCCCGGCGGAGGTCGGCCTGGGCACTTATCTTTACACCAAGCCTGTTCCTCCGCAAACCGGGACTAGTCCTGGGAGTACGAATCCCAGGTTTCCTGGGGCAAATCATGGTCATCATGTCACTTCTCCGTTGGCTAGCGGCAGTCCTGGGAGTGCCACTTCACCCAGCTCGAGTGGTGGTATTGGCGGAAGTACCCGCGAGAGCGTCATGAGAGGACACTGGGCGGATGTGACTGCCGCCGTAGCTAGGCCTGTTCAGCAGCAGCACCAACAACAGCAGCAGCCACAGCAGGAGCAGAGGAAGGTTAACATAGAAGAGAGACCATTGCAACATGCACCACCCCCACAACAAATATCTCAAATCCCGCAGCGTGGTGATTTCATCGCTGGAGGATTTGACGGCCCACAGCAAAAGCCACAGACTGGGGGCGTTCTGGCTACGCACCAGCAGCAGTCTCCGCAAGACACCCAACAGCAGCACCCTGCCCCGGCGCCTCCAACGCTTATACCTCAGCATCAGCAGCAGCAGCAGCATCAACACCAGCAGCCGCCTGAGCATCAACCACCTAACACGTTGCAACAGCAACCTAGTCCTTTACAGGATTACGGAGATTCCGGTGTCTACAAAGCGTTTACCCAGAATTTACAGAAGCCTCTTGTGACGGCGCAACCTCAAGCCCAGCGCCGTGTACAGATTAGGTCCCCACCTGAGCTCATAGATGAGCAAAACGATGATGAGGGCACCAATCCTAGCGAGTCGCCAACACCAGAGATCCCTACCTTGGGGAAGCGCATTAAATTCCCTCCCAGGTCTAATTCCACGGAGGAGCACTTGTTCAACTCTTTCTCTGAGGTTCTGCCCTCTTTGCCGTCTAAACATGTACATTCGTTACTCAATTTTGCTTTCTACTTGAGTGAGGATGCGCTAGTTGCGGATAAAGCAGAGAAGCTGAGGATTAGCGCTTCGAATACCCCCTCCGAGAGTGGTTGGCGTGCTGTCGACGAGGAGATTGGTGCGCTGCGTGAGCAGAGATTGAGGAGATGGAAGGAGTGGGCGAAGATGGAAGGGATAGAGAGGACGAGAGCTATTGGGCTTCCATCTAAAGAGAAGGAGGAGGAGCGTCAAAGACACGGGCTGGGATTGAGTCGGGAGGAAAATCCTTTTGATACTGAAACAGATGAGGATGATGGCGAAGGTCTTGGGTATGAGGGCATGCAGCCTCTGCCACCACCACCTAGGTTGCCCGAGATTGAAAACCTTGATTTGAAGTCTGCCGGGATGGATGCGTTTGGCGGGCATCGCCATCATCAGCGCCAGCATCAGCATCGCCATAATGATCAGTATCGTGAGATGTCCGAGCGAAAGGATGTTCCCCCAGGTGCTCCCATGCCACCGCAACAGACACCATCGCCTACGCCTACCATCGACCAGGTTGCCAATGCTCCAAAGGTTGATTTGGAACTCCAGATGCCTCGCCCTGTGCCTAGTGTTCCGGCTATTCGGATTGATCCATCTGCTAGAAGACGGTTTGACGATGATGCTTCTACTGTTGCTTCAGAGGCACATAGTCGTGGTGGTCAAGAAGACACTGTCGGAAATGCTGGGACTACTCCATTCCCTTTCACATTCCCCAAGGTTGGCAGCAGCGGAAGTTATGGGTCTCAGGAAATCAGGCCGATCGATACCGGGGGACTTATGGCTATCATCTCTACTTTCAATCGTGGAAACTCTGCTGCTAATGGTGGGCCTAGCCCTAGCGGTGGAGACCCTCCCCCGAGCACCGCTGATATCCCACCGTTCTTGCACATGGCTTACGCAGCCTTGGACACAGCGGTCAATTCCCCTTCCTTAGATACCTATCTTTCTGAAGCTCGGCGTGCGTTGGAGACCATGACTTCTAATCGCCTCACTGCGTTCAACACCGAGAGCCATACCCGGCGTCATCGCAATCAAGCCCACACCGCTACACTTTACAACACTGGCAGATTTACGTTTGCTGATATCGAGCGGATGAGGGATGACTTCGAGCAGGAGGAGAATAGAAGAAAGATGGAGATGGATAAGGAGATCTACCTCATGTTCGAGAATGAATATGTCGAGGTTGCCTACAAAGATGTTAAGGGGCAATTAGAGGTGTTGGGTGGGAAATGGTATGAAGAGGTTAAGGTGTGGTTGTTCAATGCTTCTGCCACTACCTCCTCCGGGGGACGAGATAGTGATGGTGGGAACACTGCTGTTGGCACCGGGTCTGGCGGTACCGCTTTGGAGTATCATCTTTTGCTCGAGGCCATCGATCTTCTTAACAAGTTGCATATCACGATGGAAGAGCATGAGCACGTTTTGCAGAGTCTTGTTTCAGACAGGAATGCCCGCTACCTTCAAGTTTCCGTGCAGCCGCTCATGACCGTTGGTGAAACGGCGAGGGCTGCCGATGCGGAGAGGAGATTTTGGATTGACGAACAGGAGAGACAACTCAGGGGCAAGCTAGAGGGCGTCAAGAGGGCGAAGGAGCATGCCAAGGCTGTTGAGCGAGTAGTCTCGGAGCTCGTTGGAGGCTTGAGGAATAGGTTCAAGGATGTCGTTGATGCAATTTACGCTGTTATATTCCAATTCCGTCAGTATCTTTTTCTAATATCAGTAGAAGTTCCCTAAGCTAACATTTTCAGCTCCCGGCGTTCTTCCACAACTATTCCGCCGCTTCTTCGATAATAACCCTGGCTCCGGCACGATCCACTCACACCCGAGTTCCCAGCGCCCCGGCTCGGAGTCTTCCTCACCTGCTTCTTCCTTCTATACAATCCCTAAGGAAGTTATTCAGATGATGGCTGATTCAATCCAGACCCTTGGCGAAATAGTTGGTTTAATAAAACTCGCAATGGACTTTCAAAATGCACCGCAGATTCGTGTTTGCGAGGCTACGACTGCGCTGCAAGTCGCCGAAGACCATGCTCGCAACAACGGAGTTACCGCCCCTGCGGCCACTGCCGCAGCCTGCTCCCAGGGGCTTGCAGTCCGTCTCCCAGCAGCTTTGAAACGCGTACGTGAGGAACAAGTCGAAATCGGCGAGAAGGGCATGGGCGAAATGATGGAGGCGCTTCGGAAACTTCAAAACTTCCTCACCACTGTTTCGGCAGAGGGCGGCCGGCTAAGCTTAGCCGGGGTCGGTGTACAACCACCACCACCCCCGCCACCAATGGTCCAACAGCCGCAGCAACAATGGCCACCTAACGACCCAGGCCTTGAACAGCAACCCCACCAGGGGGGTGGCCCTCCCGCTAGCGATGAGTGGGGATATAGAGGTCAAGTAGGACCGAGTGGCGGCGTCCCAAGCCTTAGTAGTATGATTGGGAGTTTTCGTGCTGTAAGTTTTTCTTCCCGCCCTTTTACCATGATCTGATAGATGCTGATTTGTATGATATAAAGAGACCAGGGCAGACCAACAGCCTATTGATTTCTCCGGGGGGTTACTCGCCTAGCGGGTATTCTCCGGGTGGGGCTTCGCTGTGGAATAGCCCTTATTGACTGAATGGTGATGGATGTACAGGGTGTTTTGATTATGGAATAGAGAAAAAGGGAATGGTGGTGGAGTGAGGGAAGAGTGAGGAAAAGAAAGGAAGAGGAAAAAAGGGGGGGAAGGATGACGAACATGTTATCTACGTTAGTTTATAATTCTAATCTGGTTGCGAAATGTATTCCGTGCTCCACTTGGGCGTGGTCATTGTGGTTGTCAATTTAGATGCGGAGTGGAGTGACAAAAGTGACTTGCATAAGGTACAAAGAAACTGATACCACAGATCTCCGGGTATCACATGGACGGGCTGTCGACCAAGCCTATGAAGAGAATCATAGCGACCGAAGCTACCTACAACATACCGAGCCCATCTATCCATTCATCTATCGCCCTGTGACTGGAATAGTCCACCACGGCCAATGCGCAAAGTTGAAAGCCTCCGAATCATCACCTGTGGCTGAATTTGCCGCCAGTATCTCCGAATCATCACTCATGACACAACTTTTAATGCAGTTTGCCCCCCGCAGCAATAAAAAAACTCGGCTCTTATCATACAATATCTCTCTAGTTCTAGGAAGCACCAGGCAGGAGAGGTATTTCGCCTGCACCGGGGCCCCGGGATGCGTTAAGTATTCCAGAGGCTGGGTCTTAGAGTACTCCCGCGTGGTGGAACCTGCTCGGAGGGGACAAGCATTATCCAGTCATCATAGTAATCCAGATGAAACAAAAGAGCTACGGGGGCGTAGTGGTGGCGGCGGTTGCGACGTAGGTGGTATGCACAGCTCTTGAAAGAAGAAGAATCTAGCCACCCATCCCCGGATACGTATCCATACTGCTGGAATACTGGCTAGATATAATTAGTCAGAGTATGATACGCACCTATCGAGGCACCTACCCTCATCAGCTCGAGTAAGAAAGAGCCTTCTATTAGTTACTTATTCTATTCTACTACTGGCTGTGGGTAAGCGTCTGAACATAGGAACTGGCCGATGGTATGATACTCTTTCTTCTTGATCTTTTATCTGCTTCTTCGGAAAATAGACAGTTCAGGAGCCCGATACTTTATCTTTAGTATAAAAAAAAAGACATCGGTATCCAATCATAGTACTCTCTCATGATATCGATAGAACTAGGAAGGGGGGGGGGTTCCGGTGTATGTATGACATACCTGTGATCTGCCTCCAAAACACTCGCTTTCTTTGTCGGAGGAGAAAATGTTCCCCGAGTTCCATGGCTAGTATGATACCCCCCGATGTAACTATTCTTTGGTATATACATCCCCTTCCAAAAGTTCTCGCACCCTAGCCGGTACAGTACCGTGACAAATTTTTATAGCAGATGTATTACAGCCCGCCGTGTCGCACTGCCAGAGCACTTTTGGAACGAGGCTGTCCAGGAAAGGAAGGACAGGGATAAAACTTTTGTATGGTAAATTATCTTGGGCGTATCTGACCGCTCTTTTTTCATGAGCCTTCATAATGATTATCCCACTTCCGTCACTTCTCACATCGTGTTCCCTCCTACCCCTTCGTTCCTGGGTTTTCCTTCTCCCGGCTTTTGCCAGGTTCCTTCCCCCCCCCCCCCCTTCTTATATCCTTTTTCACAAATTTGCAGGCCTGCAGGGAAATCCTCATAATATTATATACTTCTTGCACAGCATCTTCTAACAAGCGGGATAAGGGCAATAAAGCAAGACCTAATATCCAGTTACTACTTACTATACGGATGGTTTTGGGTGGGGACTACGGAATGAGTGATAGTGATTATTAGCGTCTTAACATCTTACATCTGGTGACCGCAAAGGACATGAGATAAATCTTGGGAGAATTATGGCATCACTCGGCGGCCTGCATTAACTGCAGTACTCACACCATGTAAAGCTAATGATTTGCAGGATTTCGGGAGGGATATAAGGGGTCTGAGAAACCCCACAAAGCTGTTTTTTGCTAATTGAAAGTGTTACAGGCCATCTGGGAGTGAACTTTCTCTTCAAAATTAGTGCTCCCGAGATATCCGATATACAAGTTAGGGATTCCGATTATATATACGGTAGACCAATGGCCTTAGAACCATCTCTACTCCTACAACTTTAGTCTTTAGGATGAAAGAACACCTGGCTTATCCCAGTATGATTGAAAATCTTGATGATCCTGCTACAACTTTATTTTTCCGAGAGGGCGTGCTTTAAGTGGTGGGTTTTCCCAGCTATGCTTCAGTGTGCTTGTCTGGAGATTCCCGTAGACCACCAATAAATCAAAGGACTTGACAAAAAAAAAGATCGCTCGAGAATATCCGTATCTAGCATGAAAGCAGCCCTGTTGTGTGTGATATGTGATGCTTTTTCCCTATTGACCATACCCGACTCCCGAGTACCATGCCCAATAACCTTCTCAAGTTCTAGCGCGAATCAGATTCTGGAACCAGCATGGTGACAGGATTCCGCTTCGGGCTGTAACCAACCATATGTTTCCGATCTCGGCGGGAATAAAAACGGAATTATGCGAGCTCGGGAAACTAATGCGGTCCTATTAATCGTTAGGTTGAAGCTGTGGGGAAGGGAGGTTGGGTTGGGCTGAGAATCCCATTGGATTTTAAAAGGGCGGGGCTTAAAAGATGCAAGACACCAGTACCGATATTCTTCGAGCACGACCAACGACGGGCGTTGGCCCGATCAATTTCTAGGAGATATCTTCTTGGGAATCCTAGGTTAGTTCGGTAATGAGGGGCTCTTCCTTCCTACGACAGCCTCACTAAGTGATCCCAGCGCAGCAGAATGAACCTGCCATATCACCAGTTCCATTTTGCTATAGATACGTTACAATCATGATGGGCTCTAAGTTAATTATAACACAAAGGTACTTATAATCCTAGTCTTATCTCTATTGATCCCCACTGTTCTATATATCGATACTAATTATGACTAAATGTTACCAGAACCTCCAAAACCCAGAGCGACATTACTGGTAGCTACAGCGGCAACTCGGGTGACGGGAATAATTATGGGGACAGTGTGAATATAACCACAAACCATGGAGGAGTGCACTACTATGGGGCCATGGGTGAAAATGAGCCTAACGGTATGCATTAACTAACCTTCCACCATCGCTATAGTATTTTGAAACCTCGAGCTAACTTGCGTGTAGAAGATACCCCAACGGGGCCATGCTGGATGGTCCCATACAGTCGGAATAGGCGCTTCGTGGGCCGGGAGGGTATTCTTAGGTCTCTAGAGGAACAGGCCTGTAAGAGCGGGTTTAACCGTATTGCCCTCCATGGATTAGGAGGTTCCGGGTAAGACAGACCCAAAACATCAGGACTCAAGTTCCCAAGCTCAAATGTGCGGTATGATATATCAGCAAAACCCAAATCGCGCTCGAGTATGCTTATCGATGCAAGGACACCCGCCACATATTCTGGGTGCACGCGAGCACTTTCTCCAAGTTCCGGGAGGGCTACATGCGAATCGCCCGGGAGGCGAAGATCCCTGTCCGGAGCGCGACCCCCGAAAAAAACCAAGAGGAAATACTCCAAGACGTGAAGTTTTGGCTCGAGGGTGCTGGCAGCAAGGATTGGATTCTTCTCTTAGATAACGCAGACAACATAGCCGATTTCGAGAGCAACGGCAGTGAAATATCAAAGTTCTTGCCACAGGGTGCGGAAGGAAGCATCGTGCTCACGACTAGGTCTCTAGCAGTGGCCGAGCGTGAAGACTGTAACGTCATCGAAGTGGGTAAGGTCAGCGACGCTGAAGCGCGGGAGCTGTTTTCACGGCAATTAAAGGTCCCTGGGAATCTTCAAATAGGAGACGAGCAAGCCGTTGGGAATCTCATTGACTTCCTCAGTCACCTACCCTTGGCGATAACTAGCGCTGCGGCATTCATGTTAGAAACCAGTACCTCCCCGTCAGACTACTGGTCCCTCATACAAGAGAGCGACAAGCAAGCAAAGAGGCTCCTCTCATCTGAATTCCGCGTCCTAGCTCGGGAGGCGGACATGACGGAGAGCATACTCAGCACTTTTTTCATCACTTTCGACAGGATCAGCGTGCAGACGCCTATGGCCTCCGACCTTCTCAGATTGATTGCGTTCCTCGATAGGCAGAATATACCGAAGGACCTAATTGAGCAGTCCGGCCTGGAGGGTGTAACCGATTCGCTAGATTTTCGGAGAGCGATAGGTACCCTTTTAGGCTTCTCGCTGGTGAGTGAAGAGCAGGACTACGAAGTTTACGAGCTTCATCGTCTGGTGCAATTGTCCGTGCATGCTTATTTATCCCCTAAGGAGACGAGTGAGTGGAAGGGAAGAGCAGTGGAGGTAATCTCAGCACTATATCCAGAATACGATCATGGGGTTCGGCATATGTGTGCTGTCTATCTGCCGCATGCACTTGCTGTGATGGAGGGTTCGACAGGTCCAACGGTGGACGAACTTCATTGCCGGGTGGCGTCCCATCTCTATAGCACAGGTTATTACGACGATGCAGAGACACATATCCGGCAGTGTATTGCTGGGGGGACAAGTAACGACCAGATCCCAGAGGGGACGCTCGGTTTGACTAGAATTTACGCTTACCTCAAGCATACCCTAAGTCTTCTAGTGGGGTTGCTCTCCAGCGTGTTCGGCTATATATGGCTCCTGCTCTCCCGCAGGCATAGTCAATACTATCGCCGATACTGGAGTAGACGCAGGCTTCTGACTCAGATATTAGAGTCTCAAGGAAGATACGCTGAGGCCGAGTCGTTGAGTCGAAGAGTGCTGAAAGGCACTGAGAAAGCCCTTGGGCCAGGGCACGCAGATACCCGAGCGAGTGGTAATAACCTCGCCGCAGTCCTGAACCAACTCGGAAATTACACTGAAGCTGAGAAGATGTATCGGCGTGCACTTGAAGCTAAATCGGGGACAGTCGAACCGGAAGACCACGCGGGCCTTAATAATCTTGGTTCGGTGTTGTGCCAACTAGGGAGGTATGGGGAAGCAGAGGAGATGCTCCGGCAGGCAATGGAAAGTGGAGAAAAGGCCCTGGGGCTAGAGCACCCCGATGCCCTGGCAACCGCACATAACTTAGCATTGGCTTTGACAAACCTAGGCAAGTTCGAAGAAGCGGAGAATCTCTACCACAAAATACAAGATGCCCAACAGAGGTCACTCCGACCAGAACACCCGGATACTCTAGCATGCATCAATAATCTCGCTACGGTCCTAGATAATCAAGGAAAGTGCCATGAAGCAGAAGCAGAGTACCGTAGAGCGTTAAAAGGCTTCGATAATAGCCTCGGACCAGAGCATCCAACCACTCTCACTATTGTTGAAAACCTTGCTTCCGTTCTCACTAGATCGGGCCAATATCAGGAGGCAATGGACATGCTCTGGCGTGCACTGGAGAGTAGTGAAAAGTCACTGGGTCCCGAGCACCCGAATTCAATTGGAGCCTTACAGAACCTAGGATGGGTCCTATACAAGCGAGGATGGTACGACCAAGCAGAGCTAGCTCTCCGACGGGTATTAGACCTCCGAGAGAAAGTCCTTGGACCAGAGCACCCAGATACACTCGACACTCTCAGCGATCTCGCATCAGTTCTTCAAGAACTCGAAAATCACGAGGAGGCGAAAGAAATGTTCCAACGTGCGCTAGCACTTCGAGAGAAAACGCTCGGGCCAGAGCACCCCCATACCCTAGCTAGTGTTAACAATCTAGCCTGCCTGAACTCTCTCGTAAGTAACCACCAAGAAGCAAAAACGCTGAACCTCCGGGCCCTATCCGCTCGGCAAACCCACCTAGGACCAGACCATCCCGATACTCTAGTCAGCACTGCAAACCTCGCCAAATGCCTTTCCGACCTTGGCGAGCATGCGACTGCGGAACACTTGCACCGCCGCGCCCTCTCCATAAACACGGAACTGTTCGGCGAGGAACATCCGGACACGTTAACACACATGAACAATCTCGGGGCAACGCTCCAGCAACTCAGGAGATTCTCTTCCGCGGAGGACATGAATCGGAGGGCACTTTCGGGAAGGGAGAAATTGCTTGGACCCGAACACCCGGAGACCCTAATTAGTTTGCAGAATCTTGCATATGTAGTGGGCGAGGTAGGGAGGCACGGGGATTCGGTAGGGATGCTAGCTAGGGCGCTCGGTGGGTGTGAGAGGAGCTTAGGGGTGGAGCACAGAGTTACCAAGTTGTGTAGGAGGAGGTTGGGTGAGGCATTAGTGAAGTTGTGCGAATGGGGTGATAGTGAGGGGATGAGGGCGGGAAAGGGGAAGGAGAAAGAGGGCACAAAAGAAGAAGTAGGTGGAGGAGAGTGTGCGGAGGTGACGGCGGCGGAGACAGATGTGGGAGAATGAAGGTTATATAGGAAGGAAGACTCATAGTCGATTTTCCAAATAGATCTAGAACGCTCAACGAACTTCACTACAAGGGTAGGGGGGAACAGGTCAGTAGATAGTAGATACCCAGTACTTGACACCCTAGTCTACTCTCGTCGAAGCTTTACTATCATAACTAGGTAAGCGCTAGACTTCTATAACACGCCTAAAAAGCACATCCATGGATTACTACCTTTGTAGCAGGCTAAGAACAAACAAATCCCCGCCAGCATGATCCTTTCCAGAACCCAGTAGCCCATAGCCCCTACACCTCGATTCCCCTCTCTCTCCCACAAAGTTTCCGTTGGGTCTAGAACGAGCGGTCGTTGGTAATCACTCGATCAGGATGTAAATACGTGTGAGATGAGAGCGAGAGAACAAGCTTGACTGTTTGCCCCATTATGGGCGTGTTCTAGATTCTCAAGTTCTTCCCTCGTATAGTACCGCTCCGGAAAGCCTGATCGGACTATCACATGTCCGGGCAGCCACTAATTCCCCACCTATGAGCAAGTGTTATCTCCCCCTCACCCGGAATCCGAACCGGAAAAGGGAGTCAGAATCAGAGAAAGCTCCGGTAATATTATACCCAATGCCGGACGGAGGGGTAAAAAAGTGGTGGAGCTGTTCAACTTGAGAAGGAACAAGTATTAGAGAAATCGGGAGGGGGCGAAATACGTACCAGTGCTTGGGCACTTGCGTAATATGGCCGACGGTGAAAGTAGAGGGAATGGATATACCTCAGCCCTTCTGACCCCTGGTGGTACCTCCCAGACCAAGCCTTCATTCTTTCCTGAAATGGGATTTGAGGGGGAGCAGATAGTCCTGCTGCGGTGCCGGAAATAGTATGAGTTAGAGTGGGCATCCAGGCTGTCCCTGTTCCAGCCGGATCCGTCTGGCGATTAATTGGGAAGAGTGGTGCATCACTGGTGCTTGTAGAAGAGTAGGGCTTGCTGTCCTTCCTCTCGTCTTGTGACCAGTGCGGGAACAAAGTTCTCCAGAGAACAGTGAGCGGTTATCCGCAGGGCCCGCTGGGAGCCACGAGCCACGGATAGCAGGTGGTGAAAACAGCCTTTTTTTCTCCCCTCTTTTTTCCAAAAAAAAAAAAGTTACTCACGCAGTAAGTTAGCTGGGTATATCTATCTATGCCCCCTGAACTCCGAACAAGCAAGTGGTTTCCGGAAAATCTCCTACCTTCATCCCCTTCACATTTTTATTTTTTCCCAGGCGCAGTTAATCCACTCTGAACCAAGCACCACGCCGTATGACCCCCTCACACGATTAGAAAAATGTCACGACAGACATCGGTTTTCTTCACCAAAGCCGAGGGGGGGTACGGTAGCATACCTCCAATCATGAAAATCACTCGATTTACCAGCCCCGATAGATGTCATTTGGTAACCAGACAAAGGCCAAAACACACCAAAAATTTCAGGTTTTCGTGCTATTGTATTTCCACTTAACATCTAGAAACTCGACTTTGGAAAAATATTTGTGTGGGTGCTATATAATAGCAAATTACCTCTCGAATCCCTTCCCATGCCGCCCCCATCTATGGTGGCCGGGCAATGATATATTCCGAAAAGCAGAAATTTTGGTGTGTCTTGGCCTCTCTCTGGCTACTAAACCACCCCAATTAACCCGTTCTCGAAGCTACACTAAACCCATCACGCCATAAATTTATAATACCAGCGTCCCCGATGGCCCTGCCAGCTATGAAAACGCTTCAGAACAGAACGGAGATGCAGGAGTGACAGGTCGAGAGGGGTTTATATACAATATGGACTACGGTATATCAGACCGGTGTGGTGGGATACCCAACCTACGTTCATAATCGATCGACCCCCACTTCTACTACATGTAATCTCCATGGCGAAAGGCAATCACCTACTCCCCAGGGGGCTTCACAACCCGAGATAATGCCCCTCCCTCCTGGCAATAGCACTCAGGTCAACAACTTACACTTTATAAAAAACCAAGCACTCGCAATGCAGCAACTGCACCAGCACAATACTGTCCGTATTGTTTCCCGCTCTTTTCGACAAAGTCATTCCTCACACCTCATGATATACTCTGCGGTCCAAGATCGTATTTCTCCGCAGGATCCGCCGGGTAACAAATGAATGAAGCAAGCAAATAAACAAACAAAAACCAGCGCATCGCATCGCATGTCCTACCCACAATACCCCGTGAGAATATAGGTACTTCGCAATCCCGGCGTAGCTTTTCCACAGGGCGCTACGGCCAAAACCGTTATTATGGAAAGAAACCTATCTTAGTTGATCAATCGCTCTCCCCGGCCTTGCTTCGACACCCTCCCCACCCCGCCTTCTCCCTCAGCGGACAATACGCAATACCCCCGTTTATAATAAAAATAGCGCAAGCCGGAATACAGAAAGGTACCCACGATCTATATCCAACCGAAAAAGCCCAGCCAGCGCTGAAGACACATGCATACGCAGTCAAATCCTAGTTTTCCCAGGGAAGTACTTTGGAGGATGGATAAGACCTCTTTTTGTCCTTGGAGTTTCACTCGGTATGAACCTCCTCTTCCTCCGCCACCAATTAAGTTACCCTTTTCTCCTATTTGCCCGTTTGTTAGTATGATAGCACAATCCGGAGAGATACAGTCTCCAGAAACACCCTGGCACGGAATCCCCTCTTTCCTCTCCCATCCCCGCTGCGCATATAATAATAATCAATTATAGTTCACAGAATCTAGCGTATAAGTATTAATCGTAACCAGCGGCTTTTCCTGTGTGCAACTTACTCTGGCTCCTGGTAGCCGGTCGGTATATGTGTTGTGGTTCAAGGAGGCGTGAAGCTAAGATTGGGGGTTGTGCCTTGGGTGATGGTGGGTGTTTTCAATGGCCGGGGGTGAGTGTGGGGAGGGGTTAGTAGTTGCTAGGGGTGCCATGGTAGTGATAGTGGCAGTCATTATTAGTGATCAAGGAATTATAGAAATCGCGATACCCATCAGGCACAAGAACTTCACGTGTCGATGTCAGCAAAAATGGCTGGATAGGTTGGGGCGCCTAGAATGCCCATCGTCATAGCCACTCACTCGCACATACATCACCCTGTCAACGCCCCAATCCAAGCGCGGTGGCCTACCACCGGATCACGACCCCGATAAGCAACACCGTACCGCACTGGGGCTCCCGCCCCCACAGAGCAGCAGCAACGCCCACGACACAACACCCAACCCAGCACTTTACCACCCAGCAGGGATCAGAAACACAACCGTACACCCCTCCCCCCCAACACATTCCCTCATTCACTTAGCCCCCCCCCGTACAGATGCATACCCTCATAATCGTTTATTCGCTTCGTAATGCAATAATGCCTATCTCCGAGCTAAAGTATAACTATAGTAATCGACCCAATCGCCATGCACTAATGCCTAGAGGTAAAAAAACAACCCCCAACCAATCCAAAATAAAAAAGGGAAGATATTTTTCCGTTTCAACCCAACCCAAGAAATAGATAATGGGAAATGAAAAATAATGAGTTACAAGATTAATGAAAACACTGGACCCAAGCCCCTAGTGCCGAAGGGAGGGTGATGAAGCCATCGCAGAAATTACCAAACACCCGAGAAAGCAAGGCAGATGGGAATAGCCACAATTGAAGAGATGACAAAAAACCTAACACTAATCACGCAATCCACCTCCCCCGAACAAACCCCAGCTTACAGATTTGAAAGCTTGGCTGGCTGGCCGTTGACCTCCAGGGTGGGACTTGACGATCCGGAGTGATCACCGGCGGGATTGTACATCTTGGAGCGGATGTAGTTGTCGAGTTCCATGTCGTTGAGCCACTGCAAGGTTTTGTTCTTGTCAAGGTTCTCTTTCTGAGCGGCACGAATGACGGAGCGAGCGACGATGACAGAAATCGACCTGATTCGGTCAAGGTTGGGGTAGAGCCAGCCCTTCTCACGTTCCTCATCCGTGAGAGATTCGGCCAACCCGACAGCAGACGCATAGATCATCTCCTGGGTGACGTGCACAGCCTCGCACAAGACAGTACCAAGTCCGATGCCAGGGAAGACATACATGTTGTTTCCTGTAAACTGGTAAGTAACCAAACTTGTGAATTTCAACCGGTGAATTCCTACCTTGGCCGGGGGTATAGACCCTGCCGTCGGCTTCAAAATCTGGGAAGGGCGATCCAGAGGCAAAGATGACCTTGTTGTTGGTCCATTGCATTGCCTGCTCATAGGTGCACTCCGACTTGCTGGAAGGATTCGAGAGAGGGAAGATGATTGGCCTCTCGTTATAGCTTGCCATTTTGCGAATCACTGACTCTGCGAACGCTCCACCAATGGTAGAAAGCCCCATGAGAGCAGTGGGTTTGACATAGTCCACAACTTCTTCGAGAGACTTGAATTGTTGGCCATTGTTGTCATCCCGAGAGAAATATATTTTATGTTCTTGTAGAGTATCGCCACGGTCATTCGTCACCATTCCCTGGGGGACCGAGTCAGCATTTGTTCAATTTATGACACAGGGCACAACATACCTTTGAATCTACGAGCCAGAACATCTTTCTAGCGTCAGATTCCGTGATACCGCTCTTGATAAAGAGCTCGCAAATCTGCTTGGCAACACCAACAGCCGCGGAACCAGCACCGAAGAAAACCAGCTTCTGGTCCTTGAAGGGGATGCCAGTGCTCTTGAGGGCATTGATGGTACCTCCGAGTACAACGGCACCAGTTCCCTGAATGTCGTCATTGAAGCAAGTGTACGTATTGCGATATCGCTCCAGGGATGGGAAGGGGTTTTTGAAGTCCTCAAATTGGACAACAAGGCTGAGGGGATGTTAGTCTGATTCAATCCACGGGTGGGAAACAATGAGACGTACCCGGGCCATTTATCGTTAAGAGCAATCATCATCTCGTCAAGGAATTCCAACTGCTCTGCCTCGCTAACGCGGTGCATCTTGGCACCCAAATACAATGGATCTTTGAGATTGGCGGCATTCTCGGTTCCAACGTCGATAGTGATGGGAAGAGTGCGGTCAGGCTGAATACCAGCGCACCCAACATAAAGGGCAAGCTTTCCGACAGGGATACCCATCCCGTTGACCCCAAGGTCGCCAAGACCCAAAATACGTGAACCATCAGTGACAACAGCAATATCAACTTTCTCTGGGGTCCAGTTGTCAAGGATCCCACGGAGGTTGCCGCGGTCGGCGTAGGACAGATACAGCCCTGCAAAGTGTCAGAAAGCAGCCAAGAAACTGTCCGGTGGCAACCCTAGCCCGAGCTCACCGGCAAGGACTAGTGCGGCAAGCTAGCGGGCGAAACCGGAGGTCGAGGGGAATAAAAATATGGGAAGCCAAGACTAACCTTCGGGCTGGGTGTAAATATGCGACCATTTTACACATGCTTCGCCGACTACCGGAGTATACACAAGAGGAGTGATTTCCTGCATTCTCCGAAGGAGTTGTCAGCACTCGTGTCCTTTCCGGGAAAATCGACAATGCAGTCACTCCATGCAACAGTATTCCCGGTAATCCGGTGCCCAACAAAAAATCGGGTTCTCTTTTCCGGGACAGTCTACCCGGGGAAGAGGAGCAGGGGGAAATCAAAAAGAGAAACACTGACCCTCATGTTATCCATCAACAAGCGGTAGAAAAGGTTTACATTGGTATTGCGCAAGTTGGACAAATACATGTACTTGTCGATAGGATTTGACTTTTGAGCGATCTGTTCAAGACCTAATACGCAGACCACTGTCAGCACGGATAACGTAATCATGCAATACTCGGCAAAGTGGCGGGAGTTTGGAATATTTGAGCACAGGGGTGAAAGGCCACATTGAGGCTGAAATTCGAACCCCGGTAAAATAATACGAAGATTCCTCGCGTGATAATCGTAAAGCATTAGGGTAGGAAGGGGTGATAGCTTACATCGAGCTTTCTGGAGCTCATAGCTCTCGACATGAGGCGGGAGAAGGCCATGAACCTTAAGCTGGGCACGAAGATCCTCATTGTAAGAGGTGTCGAAATCGGTTGGAGAGTGCGAACGGGAGTGAGCGGCAGAGTGAACTGCGGAAGAAGCCTGGTGTTCCCCACTGTAACAAACACAATTGTTAGCGAGAAAGCTCTCAACCAATGATGCAATTGAACCGAGAACGGACACAAACGGAAGAGGATGGAAGATATACCTCTGACTAGGGGTACCAGATCTCAAGAAAGGAGTCATCATAGAAGCGGGGGCCATGTTTATAGATTGTTTAAAGTTAGTGTCCTGACCAAGGAAGTTCGTGTTCGCCCTTGCGAAATTCAGTGGAAGCTGGGAGTAAGAAGGTAAATTTGTAGAGTTGACTGCTGACGGTAATTGCGTGGAAGAAGACGAGCAAGAGGAGAACTTGGCGGACGCTGAGGGTGAATAAGGCGAGGTTAAAGTGCTCGTAGTGTTTTGAGAAGTCTCGGTTTTAGGTTTGTGGTTATTGTGGTTAGAGCGTTGCTTACGTTGATGGAAGAGATTACGAGTGATGCTTAATCGAGTAGGGCAGAGGAGGGATCGTGGAAAAGGACGGGTGGACGACAGCATGACTATATATAAGAGAGAAGTAGTGTAAACGACGAATAATAAAATCAATAATGCCGCAGACGCCGGAGCAAATATTTTGGGGGGCGGAAAGGCAGGTGGAGGGGAAGGGGGGGGCAAGGAGATACCGGTAAGCCAACTTGTAACCAACGAGGGAAGAGAGCGAGGATACTTGGATACTCTGTAAGGAAAAAGGAAAAAAGAAAGCCCTTATTCTCTCTCTCCTTCCCCGTCCTCAGTCTGAGGAATGGGATGATAGCTGGTCCTTCCCAGTCGCTAACTATCCTCACGCAGGAAAAAATAAATGCGGACCTTTGTCTTCCCTGCCTGTGTTACCGGTATGTGTTGCCTATCGTTGCTGCTGTTGTTGTTGTCTCTCACTCGTAACCCGCAACTCGGCACAAGCCAGGGCAGGACTGTATGTACCAGCACGAGTGCTCGTACAGTACTTGTACCGTGCTGCAGCAACGAACCAGCAAAAAAGTGGGAGAGAGAGAGAGAAAAAGAAATGACAGGAGAATGAGAAAATATGCTGTGCAGGGCGCGTATGTGAGAGCGAGCAAGGCCTTCCGGACCCTTTGAAACTTGCTACAACTTCAGCTACGATACCTGCTTAGCTACCGATACAGTGGTTACTGATATGATCCACCCAGAACCAAGCGGAGAGAGGAAAATAAAGCAACACGAGGGCAATATGGTATTATCTGACCATGGCACGAGTGCTTTAGGCGCTGGAAAAGTGAAGGGAAGCCGTGTGATTGATTACTGGTAGCGGTTGGCATCTTGATACCGACCCTTGATCAAAAAGAAGGTCAAGGGATCCATGTTTTCTTTTTTTGGGAGGAGGAATGGCTTCTGGAAAGCAGACCTCGGGTTCTTTCGGAACATTTCAGGGTCTGCGTGTCCCGAGTTTTACAGGGTTGTCGAAAAGGTCAGAGGAGGAGGAAGATGGAGTTTTTGCTCACATCCCCAATTTCAGAACCCAAGAAGTGTTGAATTTCAAAGAGGTTCTGCACTATAGCCAACCCCTTACTCGTATTATATGATTGAATGGCCATTGTTTCCCCCCCCTCTCATCCCAACACCCCACAGCATAGCGGGCGCGGACATTTCAAGCTCGCTGCCACTTCCCTAGGCAAGAAGTGCTCGGGAACAGGGATGAATCTCTGCGCATCCGAGCTCCAATACAATACACTCCTACCCTGTTTTAGCTACATCTTTCCTGGGACAAGTGCCCATTTTCATGCATTTACGCATTGAAGAGGTGGCTTCTTTTTCCCAACAAGCTTTTTTTTTTTCAGAATATCAACCACCGGCAACATGTCGCAGGCACCATGCTCCCTTCGGCTCCCTCCACTTGGTGCTTGTGAGATAGCATCAACTGGGCTAACCGGAACTGGTCCAACTCAAAGCCTCTAGTGCTATACGGTATCCTGGAATGGTGAATTCATGCTTCAGTACTGCCGCGCGTAATAAAAAAGACAACTTTCAGGATCACGGTTTTGAGTCTTTTTTCTCTTTCTTTCCTCCAGCTTCCGCCGCACAAACCATAAATTGATTTTAAAAAAAAGTCCCTAAAAAGATCTTCCGTGTGGTACTTGTACAATGTTACAGTAGAACAGAAGAGACGTGCACCCGAGCGTTTCATAATTGCTGCCTATCATCAGCATTGCCCCCAACTGCACAAATTCCTAGGATTCCCGTTCAGTAAGCCAGATGCATAACTTACTCCCGAATGGGTCCGTGAGGGGATACCGGCTTACATGCTCCACCCTGCCCTATCACATAACCTATCTATCGGTATTTGGAATGGTTCACCACTGGACGCACAGCACTGTACGATATGCCCTCTCATCTCTTTCCTTCCTTCCCAATTGCAGCCCTTTTCCGAACATTTTGCTCTTTCTAGGGTGGATATATTGAGGTGGACTGGGCCCCACCCTGCTCTTCAGGAGACTTCATCTTCTTCTTCTCTAGGCTTATGCGGGTCTGTCGCGCACATCAAACCCCGGTGCCTGTAAGCTGTAGCTGTGCTGAGCTATGGCTCCAATTGCCACTCTACGAGTATACGGCCAATTCCTCACGAGCCGACAGGAGTTTTTTTTTCTTTTTCTTTTTTAGTTCCTTTCCCCCCTCAAAGTCTCAGTGAGGCTTTTTCCCACTCTTTGCTCTCTCTCATTCCATTGATTGCAGGCCTCCTTGCTTGTCGTCATGTTACTGTCAGAAATAGTTGGGGAAAAAAAAGTGTGTGAAAAAGTTACCCGTTGCATAGTTTCATGAATTATTAGGGTAGCACAAGATCGGGTTGGTTAGGAGGTCGGCCAAGGCTGAGGGGAAGTTGATCCGCTCCCTTTCGATCCGTCGTGCACCCCAGATTTTCGCTAAATTTGCAGCTTGAGGTAAAGAGCACACGACACTCAAAGACATCAAGCCTTTCCCCACGAATCTCCGGAACGTCACCTACGAATTGGTTAATGGGACAGGGTAAGCGATGAAATAATAATAAAAATAATAAAAAAGTAGCTCAAATCTTCCGGAGCGAGGGGGAGAATTGGTCCCCATCAAAGCCCGGGATGGCGAAGAAAAAAGGGCTTTTTCGCAGTGGCTTATTTATTTTGATGTTTTGCTTCTTTCCACAACACTATCAGCCCAAAAGACCTTCCGTCCCTGTGTGCTCATGTTTGCAGGCCGGCTTGAGGGCACCCCCTCCGACGGTGTGTCGGCACTTGCCTAATGTGCAGTTGGGGAGAACGCCGGGATCATTCTACAATGTGCTATTCGTATCGTAACGTTTCCTGGTTCTGAGATGGGGAATACCGGGCCAAGCCTCCATCTCATGTACGGGGACGGAACTGTGGGAGATATAGATGGACCCGCAGTTGATTGCGTGGAGACTCGTGAAGATTGCGTACCATTGGTGGGACTGAATTTAGGGGCTTCGAGAGGGTGTTTGAGGGATAGGAAAGGCATGAAGGAAGATCATCAGGAACCTTCATCTCCTTCTCTACTTCTGCCCGCCCCTTTCTACAAGCTTCCGTGAAATGGTGATAAACGAAGAAAAAATTTCCTTCTCTCTCTTCACCCCTTCGGATGCTAACTTGATAGGATTGCCTCGTTTGCTGAAATAGAGCATCGCTTCCAACTTTCCATATCCCTCACAAGAACGCCCCAGAGAGAGCGGGGAACCTCCTACGACACTGCACTCATAAAGTATACAGTAATACCACGTTGGATATATATTATTCCGTTCCAGGAGCTCCGGGCGCTCTAGAGTAGCGGTAGTCGCCTGTTGCCGATGAGCCGCGTTCCGAGTGGTGGAGCAATTTTGCCCTGAGGCTCTGTCGACAGCTGGATTACCTAAGCTTGGGGGGTAAAGAGAGCACAATGACATTGAGTCGAAGTGGTATTTTTATTTTTTATTTTTACAGATTGGTGGTAATTATCGCTTGTCACCAGATGACCATCAACTACACGTACGCAAGAACCAACCGACGTCCGAATTTCTCCGACTTCAACTACCGTACTATATACCTAATCTGCTCATGGATACTCCCTAAGCTAGTATTTGACTTTCGGTAATAGGCCAAGCTCATTCCATCGGAGTGCTCCGCCAGGCAAACCCACAGCAATCCCCTTTCGTTTGTAAGCCCTATGGTTCATCTTCATGAGCTAGCCACCCGACAAGGTGGATCTCTTTGACGAGTACCGTAGCTGTTTGAACCACCACCCCACGAAAAAGAAAGGAAAAGGCTGGCGCGTGGGGTTGTAATAGTATCCTGACCAAATCATGCGAGCATAGCACACAGTGTTTCCAATACTCCCGCAAGTGGCAAACGAGCATCACCCAACGACCCGAACCCAACTCTCCCTCATATAATTCTCTTCAATGGAGAGATTACGTACTGAAGCGACTGATCGATCTTCGGAACCATCTGACTCGGTGCTCAAACCCTAACCCCGGGCGGGGGTTGAGATAAGCTTAAGATGACAGCCCCGGCCCCCCGGGGATGACGGGTGGCGGGGGCGGGGGAGATTTGCCGTCTCCAAAGTATGATACCGTAAACGAGATGTTGGGATACCCAAGGGCGTAAACCCGACGAAGGAGGTGAAACTTGCCTGGACTGTGCTCAGTGCGGCATAGCTTAGGCCCACTCTCTGCTACGCATCAGTCTACTTAAACGGTCGCATTATTATTTGTGCCTCGACCAGTCATTTCAAGCCGGGAGCCAGGGGGAAGGCAGATCTGCACGGGGAATGTTCTGCCCTATTAATAATAACTTCCACTCACGATGCTCCAGCCACTCTACTCCGAGCATTCCTTCACTAAGAGCCCTTCGCCCCGTTATGTAATTCTCTACCGTGTGGCGCAAGGGTTAGGTGGGTTAGGTTAGGCCCTATGTACCATAAAAAGACTTGAATGGTCGAGACGTTAGATTTGCCTTTCTTGTATTTTTCCTTTTTACCCATCCCGACTAGGGGGCTAGGAGGCGATGTGCTCGCCGGGTTTTTCTCCTCCTCAAGGGGAATTCTGGGTCGTCCTATCGTAGCTAGCCTCATTCTCGGTTTTTCCGGTAAAGCATGGGTGACCTAGGAGCGGTTAGGGCTGATCCCATCAAGAAGAAACGGGGACAACTCTTATATACTACACCGGCTATTACACTAATTACACTTTTCACCAACTTCTCGCCAGCCATGTGCCCCGATTTATTCCGTCTCTCGCCAAGACGTGTGAGATGCCATGATGTTGTGGGGTCAAGGAAAATATGCAATCAAGGAGGCGATTCAACAGTAATCTGCTAGATCTCTGGTATGTAGCCGATCTAACCTGCAGAGGCACGGATTGTATACAGTAACCCTCTGTGTATATATGGTGGAAATGCGGGGTCGGTAAGATCGGGCTAACTCTTTTACCTCGGTAGTCGTAAGGGGCCTCCTTGGATTCTGTGGGACGGGGGTACAAGGCTTGCGCCGAGGTTTTGGTGGGAGTGGTGGAGGGCTTGTGTGTCGGAGAATTGGGATAGGTGGTGAAACATGTGATGGAAATGGATGGATAGTCGGGGTGAATTATTTTGGTGGGAGTAGGAAGGTGCAGGCAGAGTATGTTAGGGTTCTAGCATCTCGAGAAGTTCGCCGGGAAGCACTCCCAGGTGGGAATAGGGTGATAAAAGCTTAAGTTTCGGTGGCTACTCCTCAACGGCAGTGCTTGGTATGTGGTTGTTGGATAGCAAATGGATGCCATGTCCCTGCTGTTCGATGTATGGTGGAAAGTATTAGCATGTGCCAGCTCAAAATTATCCGAAAAGTGTTGGAGTAGGGAATGTACTTTGCATTAGAGATATTTAGTCTTGGGGTGGATAACTTTTATACAACTTTTTCGAGTAGAAGGAGCTTGGTCTTCGTGTCGCCCTCCTCTGCGTGGGAAACTGGTAGATTATTTCAAGACTTGGGGCTCGAAAAACGCTTTTTCAACCAGGGGCTGAATGCCCCCAATGCACGACTATTAGAAACAAAGAAAGTAGATAAGGAGGAGAGTAAGTTAAAATCCTCAATCAGTAGCTGGGAGGATAGTCCCTGGACTCTTGCCCAATGGAGTGAAAGGCTAGCTTTAACTCTAGCTTAGCTATGTGACTTTATCACGTGTGTCCTTCGTCTACTTGTAGCATGCGCGAAGTTTTTGTGCCATCCCATCACAAATTTCCAGCAAGTCTTCTGGAATTGCGTAACATTTACGAGTGAGATGTGTACGATATAGGACTAAAATCGGGTAAGCCCTGGCCCTCGCTACCCCCAAGAGGGTTTTTGCACTATCCTCGAAAACTCGGTCCAGTCACGTAAGGTCACTCGGTGGGCTTCACTCTGCTCGCAGGTGGCCTAAGTGGCTGAATGCACATATACTAAAAGTAATAAATTTATTGTATGCTATACTTTCTTTGTGCCTCTGGTATTTGTCTCGCGAAATACAAAAGTGTAGGTTGTCTTCTGGGTCGATTATATGGGCATTTCCTAAAGGAAAAGGGATTGGGACTTCAGGGCAGGAATTGGTTGGCGGATCTTCGGATTATCTTTGGAACTAATGGGCGAGGGAAATATCACTGGATATGCCGGGATATGAAGCGAGGATTTCCTACTATACTTGGATCTCGTCTTGCGTTTGAGGGTCAGGATATCTGGGCTGGGGTTTTTGTGAGGGGTGAGGCAGACGGGAGGATATGTATCAACCCTCCCCTCCCCCAGGCAATCACCCAAAATACCGTTATAAGAAAACCCCTCGAGAAGAGTGTTGGAAGCTGTAAGTATGATAGCTGTATCGGCCTTCTGGGTTATGACTGTCCGATTAGCATCCCTTAGGTGCTCCTGTGATTCCACTGGGCCCCTTAGGTCGAGTTCCTGCTACTGTACTCACGCTTAGCTGTGTCTAGGTTAGCTTCTATCTTCTAGATTCTCCCTTTATTCCTGTTTCCTGTTTCCTGTTTCCTTTTTCCTTTTTCCTTTTTCCCAATTTTTCTTTTCTTTTCTTTCCCAGATTTCCCTTTGTTCCTAGAGCCTCTCAGGGAAGGCATTAGCATTCCGGCCTTTTCACTTCCTGTTGGGAACTTTCTAGTATGAGCATATACCGGTTCGGCGGCTACGACAAGGCGATAAACTATTGAATTAATGTAGGGTAATACCGCTTACTCGAGTGATCACTTATGCCTAATGCAGCCTGCCAATCCGGAACCTAAACAAAGCCAAATTACCTATCTTAAAAGGTAACCATATTCAGGGCGCGAAAATGGTTTATAGGCGTTTCATTGCCACCTTGTAGTCACAGCCCCAGAAGCCAAGCTATCATACTCAAGATTGCCACTGGGGTAATGTGTTGAAACACGATGGTGGGGTCGGAGGTGAAATCCTTGTCAAAGCATGATCCAAATTCTCCGGTCCCTCCTGGGAAAAGAGAAGCTCTCAGGCTTACATCTGAAAGAAGCCAGATACCCAGCACCGAGTTCGCGGGGGTATCTACTCCATCTTCTAACATATCAGGGGATATGGTAAATAGGTGATTGGCTTAATGGCTGGGACGGGGGTTCGCAATGTGGGCAATTACATGCATCCTAGAGAGTGTAGTACTCTAGGTGATGGAAGGGATATATAAACATCTCTACGTGGTACCGGGATTCCTGTTTCTCACGAGGGCGCTCTCAAGGGATAGCTTTGGTGGTGGTGGTGGTGGTGGTGGTGGGGGGGGGGTATATATGACTTGGGAGGTCCAAAAATGCCATAGGGTGCGGAAAAAGAGATACTGTATGTATGATATAACGTATCACTGTACAAGGTTGTGATTTTAAGGCTGGATATTGGGGCGTGAAGGGGGAAAATTAGGGTTTCTGGTAGGGTGTTTGGGCGTGATATCATAATAGCTGTTGGAGACGGCATTATGATAAGGTCACGAGACAAGAGGGAGTATGTGATTATTATCGGTTGCACCAGCTCCAGTATTATAGTGACATACCGATGGCTTGTGTATCCGTGATTAATAGTTTCATGGCTAACGTTAATTGTCGCAAGGGATAACTAGTGACTTATGCAGCAGGATATCTTCTTTTATATATTCAGTGAAAACTCAGATTCCGATGATAAAAACCTACTCCCTGAACAATAAATTCATGGCCAGGAATATGGTGTGCGGCTCACATAACGTGTCTGTTATGTCTCTCACCAAAAATGCAACTTTTCAAAGCCCGTTATGCAGCCCGCGGTGACTTTCGGTTCTAGAAAAAACCTAGGCGTTATTCTCCCTCATCTTCTCTTCGATACAGAGGTTCTTTCAGTTACATTGGCTGTAGATGCTGCAGAATTTAGCAAATAATCGGATTTGTGGTATCCGTTTTGGACAATGCGAAATAGTATGGTTCAACATGAGGCTACTGCTCGAGCATAATACATGTGGGTTGGTTCCCGGTTTCTGACATAAACAGTCCTCGAGCGTTTGTGTCACGGGCTTCGAATCCAGCGATTGGAATGTTGTCAGCGAGGCGCAAGGCTTTACCATCAACCCCACTTTTCCTTACTCTCAAGCGATTGCTTTGACAAACCCCAAGTGAATCAACACCTTGCTCCCGACACCATTCAAGGCAGCAAAAAATCGAAAGATGGCTCAAGCTTTTAGCAATAACGATAATTCTATCGTCATCTCGAATAGCTTTAACCTCAATGTCCCTTATGATGAGTCTAAAATACTGGGGTGGCTATCTCCGTTAGAACCGTGGGCACGGCATCGAGATATCGGAGCTCAGCGGGTGGACGATATTGGAGCCTGGTTGCTGGACACCCAGGAATTCAGACGCTGGCATGATGGCAGTAGGGAGGATGGATTTAATCGGGCGACCTTATTCTGCCACGGCAATCCAGGAGTGGGAAAGAGCCATATCATGTAAGAGAGAGCACCTCATTTCTAGAAATCAAAGAATGGTATTGCTGATAGGCTGGGATGACAGTTCCTTAGTTATAGACAAGTTATGCGACGAGGCTGCGGATGAACATACTGCCGTCGCTTGTTTTTACTTCGATTTTGCTGCGCGGAGTGAGCAATCACCAATAAATATGCTCGGCTCCCTATTGCGACAGCTTGTTGGCGGATTGGACGAAATACCTGAAGTAGTGGTCCGGGGTTTTCGGAATGAGAAGAAGGTTATTGGGGGCAAGGGGCTCCAAGTTGGAGGAATTTTGAAGATGTTCCAAACAATCACAACCACGAGGCGCACGTTTATTTGTGTTGACGCACTTGACGAATGTGTGCCGGAGCACCGGGTGGTAATTCTGGGATCACTAGGGCAGATTGTGCAGGGGTCGCGGGATACCCGCATATTTGTGACTGGAAGATCCCATGTCCAGAGTGAGGTCGAAAGGAAATTGGATGGCGCAGTAACTTTTGTGTCGGTAGAGCCCACAAGAGAAGGTATTGTTAAGTATCTGAGTGATAAGCTCAGGAACGACACTACTCCGGAGATAATGAGTAGCAGATTGAAGGAAAATATTATTGAGAGCATCCCCGAAATCGGGTCTGAAACGTATGTAGAACTATCATAAGTGTAACGGCGAAGTTGTGCGGAACCACCCTAGGCTAAGGGCTAACTTAACATATTGGAATCCAGATTCCTACTAGCTTCTCTTCACATTGAGGCTATCCTGCAGGAAACTAGCATCGCTCGGCGGCGAAAAAGGCTCCAGTTGGTGGAAGATGGGGCAGAATTTGGGGATGCATATAGCGCAACACTGGAGCGGATAAAGGCGCAGGATGGGGAAAAGAGAAAACTTGCGATTGTGGCTCTCACGTGGATCTGTCACGCGGAGCGGCCGTTACATGTGGATGAGTTGCTCCACGCGCTGGCGGTAGAGATCGGTGTGAGGGATTTTGACGCCGAAAACGCTCCTTCGATAAGTACACTGCTTAGCTGCTGTCAAGGATTCATCGCAGTCGATAAGGAAGCTTCAACTGTGCGGCTAATCCACTTTACCGTCCAAGAGTATCTCTGCGCTCATGCCGACCTCTTCTATAAACCTCACTCGATAATCGCAGAATCATGCTTGGCGTATCTGAATTCACAACAGGTCACGAACCTCTCATCTCACACTCTCCCAGACCGTCAGGTCATGCCATTCCTGAAATATTCTTCGAGATATTGGGGAACACATGCGAATAGGGAGCTCTCAGACCACACGAGGACCCTTGCATTGGAGCTCTTGGATGAGTACGAAGACCACGTATCCTCCTTATCACATTTTGAGCAGGTGGTGGGATTGGAACGTAGCGGATGCATTGGTGTTTCACCCCGTTTCTCTGGATTACATTGTGCGTCTTTCTTTGGAATTATCGAACTTGTGTCTACATTGATGAATGCGAAAGGTTGCGAGATCAACCAACGAGATTGCATTGGCTCTACACCACTCTCCTTGGCAGCAAAGGGTGGGCATGAAAGGGTTGTCAAGCTACTGCTAGGAAGGGAAGATGTCGACCCTGATCGCACGGATAAGAATGGTCTAACCCCACTCGGGTGGGCTGCCCTTAAGGGACATAAAGAGGTTGTGAAGTTACTGCTTGACCGGGAAGATGTCGACCCCAATCATCCAGAAAAGCATGATCGGACGCCAGTCGGATATGCTGCCCTCAGTGGATATGAAGGGGTTGTGAAGCTATTGCTTGACCGGGAAGATGTCGACCCTGACAGGGCAGATAATGGAGACAAGACGCCACTCTCGTGGGCGGCTGAAAACGGGCATGAAGGGGTTGTGGGGCTGCTGCTTGGCCAGAAAGATATCGATCCCAATCGCCCAGATGAGAAAGTGTAGATACACAGTGACCCCGCTAGACGTGACAGAATTATTACGCAGTTGGAGTCCTGCGTACCCAATTGGCTACGCTCGAATAGCGTGGGATTCCTCCTTTTCTGGCATATCCTAGCTCGACCTCCGGGAACCTAATATACGCTGCATTTCTATCTCCACTGTCTCCTTAGCATGTCCTTTACACCAGCCTGGAGGCTCTCCCCTGCTGTCGTTGGTGGAAATCTCACTTGTATGTTAGCCTTTTCTCCTCGAAAACCTACCGATGTTGACGTTTATGAATGAAGGCTCGCGAGTTTCTGTTCATTGTATTTGGCGTATAGCATATTGGAAATGCTGCTCGCCAGGCTCTCCTGGTATTTCCTTTGTTCTTAGTTAGCTTCCGGGGAAGTGCTGTGGAGTCGGGCATATGGATATGGCTCCGGGCGTGTGTTTGTGGAAAGCATTTCCTATGTAGGAATGCAGCGATCGGAACGGAGGCGGAACGGAGACGGAAAGGCTGTAAGGAAAACCGGAAGGAAAGCGAAAAGGTAGTAAAAGGGGTTTACACCCGGAGGACACCCGGAGGGAAAAAGTACGGAGGGTGTGATGAAGTGATGATTGTTTCTGCATTTTGTTAGCATGAGTTTCCGGGAAAAAGGGGGAAAGGTGGGACAAGGAGCAAACTATCTGAAGGTACCTCCTGATGAGGATAGGAGGAGTTTGTGATGATATATACATCTGTCTTTGCCCTAGTTAGTTGAGTTAGTGGACAGGTGTCGTTGTGCGAGTTTTTCCCCCGCTTCTGTGTGCGATCGTATTAGGTGTGATTCCTTGGCGTCGTTTCGTTTCGTTTCGCCGTGCAGTATATCGTTTCGAGCCCAAGTTTAAAATAGCAGCTGGGGGACTATCTCACTTGTTTTATTATATTATCTTGATCACTATTGCCTGGTGGAATAGGTCTCTTGTTACAAAGTCCCCACTTTTCTTTCTATTTTTTCTTTATATCAATTTTGTTTCCACCTTGCTTTCCATTGCTAGCGATAGGTAGATGAGCGGAGAGATAGATAAACTGCAAATAGACTCTCCTTTCCCACCACAGATGACCTAGTGTAGGTACTCCCCAAGCTAAGGTGAAAACAAGAGAATCAACTTTAAACATTGTGGTTCCGAGACGCTGGTATCGCCTGTTCGAATTACCACTCGGTTTACTAATAAGTTCCCGAGAAATACCAACCGCTCTAAATTTACCTAGCCCCTTCCGAACTCCAACTATACTTTCCCTTCTCACTCTATAGATAAACTGTATCCTATAATAATATTATGATACGGGACTAAAATCGGTTAAACTCTAGCTCTCATTGCTATTTGGAGGGTTTCTGCAGCTCCCCCTAAGACGCAGGTTTGCCACGCGAGGTCACTCTTCCTGCAAGTGGAGAGTGGTTGAATGTACGGACACCTGAAATGATAAATGGTACAGTATGTCACACCTTTTCTACCCCTCCGGTTTTTATCGTGCAAAACACAAAATAGTGTAAGTTGTCTTCTTGGCCGACAATATGCACATCGCCAGAAAAAAATAATAGTAGAAATCTGTTAAGGAATCGTCCCGTCATGTCCTGGATGATAAGCAAGGAAATCATCACCTGATATGCCCTGATGTGAAGTCAGAGTTTCCCTCCAAATGGATTTTGCACTGTGTTTGAGGGTGAGAATTTCTGGGCTAGGGCATGCCTGGGAGGGTTGAGGTAAGTCAGGAGGGTATGATATGTATCAACCTTTCCTCTAATCGATAATCGCCCCAAACTCTATTACAAGTGAAGTGCCTGGAGAGAGAGAAGGTGGTTGGAAGATAGAGGTGGGTACAGGTATATATCGGCCTGCTGGGCCATCACGATCTCGTTATTGGTTGGTTACTCCTGTGATTCCGCTGGACCCATAAGTCCCTGCTACTTGGGCATATTCTTACCTGAGTTAGCCTTTCGCTTCTGGGTTTTTTTCTTTCCTTCTTACACCTTCCCCCTTCCCCCTTCCCCCTTTTTGTTTTTCCTTTCCTCTTTTCCTCAGATTTCCTTTGGTTCCCATTGGTTTTGTTCACTTAATCGTGCCAAGGTTGCGGCGTGCAGCTGCAACCCCGGATGTTCACTGACTCACCACCTGGGCACTCCTACTCGTCGTGTCGTGACGTTTGTGAAAAAGACCGGGCTTGCATAGTGGCGGAAGAGGGTGCATGAGAGTGCAGGGAGGTACCTAGAGAGAGTAATGACCAATTAGAATAGGCCAAGAAGGTGCATATTGGCATGCAAGAGCCAGGTACATGCTGAGGAGAAAGAAAATAAACCCATGATATCCATCGTGCATTCTAAGAAAGTAAATAAGCAAATGAAATTAAAAATTAAAAATTAAAAATTAAAGTTATTTCCTCCTCCATCCTCAATACAAGCTCTGATCCGTTCATGCATAGAATTAATATGATAGTTAATACGTTCTTCTGGATATTCTGTCCATGCCTAAGGTGAACTAATGTAAGTAGTTTTTCTTAGTAGAATCAGAGGATCTTACCTGTTCCAAAACGAGCCGAATTTGACGAGCAGTCATCCGAGGGCCAATCTGCTCCTGTAGAAGATCTTTGAGCTCAATCCAAATTGTTTCTATGGGATTTAAATCTGGAGAATTTGCGGGCCAAATGATTTTGGAAAATCCAAAACGCTGGCGAGGAATATTATGATAATGGTGGATATGTGCAGGAGCATTATCCTCCATAATCGTAATATTCCTGGCTGCACCTGGCCCGGGAGGGAACTCTAGAAGCAGTTGGCGGGTCAATGGGTATAGCAATGGGTGAAGAATACGCTCCCGATAAATATACCAATCAATACCTCCTCGGCGGTCCGCTTTCCGTGTTTTCAACTCAGGATTTGGATACGGTATCTCTTCCCCCATTTCTACCGCTAATGCATTTTGCACTAACTTATTTTCATACTCCCTCTGTAAGGCTAAGAGGGATTCTTTTAGCTGTTGTGGTTTTTCATATGGTGTTGTATACATATGATATGGAAGTTGATTGCCTGTATATTAATTATTAGTATTAAATATTATGTACAAATAAAGTAAACACTATTGTTTATTCTACAAGAGGTGAACTAAGGATCTATAATTACATACCAGATTTCCCATAAAAAATAGCTCCCCAGAACATCACAGTTGCCCCTTGGGCAAATTTTCTATCGATGTTTTGTGGTTCATATGCTTCTCCAGCACGACGCAAAACACCACGCGCACGGCGGGAGCGCAGATTGCCTGTCTCAAAGTAGGATTCATCAGTGAAGATGAGCTCCTGCCAGTTGCGCCCCTCATGCTGGTAGCAGAAAGCAAGCCGTCTTGCTCTTTGAGCATCGTTGAGGGTTGGCTTCTTCACAGGTTTCCGGCGATAGATTTTGTTCTCTCGAAGTGCTTTGGAAATCGTTTGTCTACTAACATTAAGTTCAGCTAATTGTTATTATATTTTACATACATTATTAGCAACTATTGTACATACTAGAATAGAGTTATTGAAAAAGACAAAAAAAAACAAGGAATTTTCTACCTGCTTCAGCTAACTGACTATAGGTCATTCGACAATGTTCTGCATCTTGGAGAGTTACCTCAACAAGATGCTCTTTCTGAGCCAGTGTAAGGGCCTGGTTAGCTCCTTTCACAGAGTTGGGAAGTGGGGCCAGGTTTTCATCAGCACAAAGATCAGCGACTTGAGTTTCGCTGGCTCGCTGGCGTGCTGTTCGAATAATATTGGAACAAGTACTTATTAGTACCCCCGTTCGCTCTGAAATGGCCTTCAAAGTCATCTTCTCCCTTCCCTCAAGCATCGCATACCCTACAATTTGTCCCCTCTTCCCCATAGATGTTGTTCGACCTCGTGGTGTAGCCATTATGCTGATTTTGTGTCACAAATCGTGACTAAGCAAGGCAGATTTCACATGACTCATAGTTATGAGTCATAAGGTATATTGGGTTTCACACTATGATGTCGCTTGACTCATAGCTTTTACATGACTACGCACTTGCGAGT